>CEUZ01148243.1_pt1 | contig 17109 bp, 14 predicted proteins | sample 361511 | NCBI WGS metagenome assembly CEUZ01 (sample SAMEA2622822, study PRJEB7988) | marine metagenome | biome: marine biome (ENVO:00000447); feature: surface water layer (ENVO:00002042); material: "saline water (ENVO:00002010), including plankton (ENVO:xxxxxxxx)" | depth 5 m
ATCGCCCATTACGTCGCCCATTTGATCCTCAGGAACTTTCACCTCGATCTCCATAATCGGTTCTAGAAGGCATGGTTTAGCATTCATAAACGCCTCTTTAAATGCACCCCTCCCGGCGATCTGGAAGGCAACATCTTTTGAATCTACAGGGTGCTGTTTCCCATCATAAAAATCCACTTTGAGGTCAACTACCCGGTAACCGGCGAGAACGCCTTCAGCACAAGCCGAATTCACCCCTTTTTCTACAGACGGAACAAATACCCTGTCCACGTTCTGCCCAACAAGACTGTTGCTAAATTCAACACCGTCACCTCGACCTTTGGGTTCGATTTTCATCCACACTTCAGCAAACTGCCCAGCCCCACCGGACTGCTTCTTGTGGCGGTACTTGGAATCACCTTTGCCCTTCACTGTTTCTCTGTAGGGAACTCTTGGCTCTATCAGATCGACCTCAACACTGAATTTGCTCTTGAGTCGATCTACCACCACTTCCAGCTGAAGCTCGCCTAGCCCGGAAATAATTGTCTGTTTCAATTCCGAATCCACATTGTAGACAAAAGTGGGGTCCTCCTCATGGAGTGTGGCAAGGCCCGTAGCTATTTTTTCTTCATCTCCCTTTGATTTGGTTACAACCGCTTCATGAATTGAAGGAGGCGGGAAACCGATCTTGGGCAGCTGAGCATCCAACCGCTGATCGCAAAGTGTATCGCCAGTATGAGTATTCTTAAGCTTGACCACCGCACCAATATCACCGGCGTTCAGCATTCCCGCATCTTTTCGGGTCTTCCCATTCATGGAAAAAATCTGCCCCAATCGTTCACTCGACTGCCTCGTCGTGTTTTTCAAATCCATACCACTCTTCACGGAACCGGAGTAGACTCTGAAAAAAGAGAGCTCTCCCACGTGTGGCTCGCTCACTGTTTTGAAGACCAGCAGACAGGCCGGTTGGTCAGTAGACGGGGAGATGGTCACTTCGCAGTCCGATCTGGAATTTTTCGCCATCACACCGGGAAAGTCCTCTGGCGATGGGCAATACTTTACGATCAAATCAAGAAGGCGGCTGACTCCCACATTCTTCTGAGCAGAGGTGGCGACAAGAGGGATAACACTGCCGTTAAGGATGGCATCATGGAGTCCGCTTCTTAACTCCTCTTCTGAAAGGCCGCCTTGATCGAAAAATTTCTCCAGCAGTGTATCATCAGATTCAGCAATGAATTCGATCAATTCTTCATGCATCTGATCAATCTGATCTTTCAGATCATCCGGAAGGTCTCCCTCTTCAAACTTCCCGCTTCCGTCGGAACGGAAAGTCAGAAGCGTTTTTCTCAGTACGTCAGCCACTTGATTAAAATTCGGTCCCGCGTTGACCGGAAGGGTAAGTGGAAAGACGCGGCGGGAAAAATGGCTCTTCAGATCACTCACGACCGCATCAAACTTCGTGTGTTCCTTATCGAGCATGGTGATGACAAATAGCTTAGGAATGTCCCTTTCGTCTGCATAGCCAGCGACAATGTCAGTTCCCGTCTCAACTCCGCTCGTCGCGGGAACGGCTATAATGGCAAGATCAGCAACCCGAAGCGAACTTTTCGCTTCCCCAAGAAAGTCGAGGAAGCCAGGAACGTCTTGCACATTGACCCGTTTCTCAAGCCAATCACAGTGGAGTGGTGTGCTGCTAATGGAAATCTGCCTGTTGATCTCCTGTCGGTGATAATCGGAAGTTGTCGAACCGTCTTCAATAGAACCGATTCGTGTAATCTCGCCTGAATTGTAAAGCATTGCCTCGGCGAGAATCGTTTTGCCCGACGTGCCGTGACCGACAATCGCAACATTGCGAATGTCATCAGTTTGAATGTTGCTCATCAAAAATCCTTTCTGACTATGCGAAGTATAAAACCGAGCTCTGTCTGGTTATCACTCAGGACATCAAGGGGCGGGAGTATAAAAACGAACTGAGCCCAAATCAAGTAATTTCAAATCACCCAAGGGCAGTTTCCAGCCGATGAGCTTCGATGAATTCCCTTAGCGCAGGCACCATGTACTGCTCGTGCAATTTAATTTCAGCGAATGATCTGGCCAGGACACGAAGCCTCTGACCCATAGGTCTTGTCTTGTTTAGGACAACAAACTGATCTCCGTTAACTGTACAGTAACCACCTTCGAAATCCCCTTTTCCTTCAAGGATGGTAACAGTCAGCTGATTAGCCAGCTTTTCGAAATGACCGAACAGTTCCTCCTCTTTCAAAGAAGGTTCTCCTTTCCCTTTTCCTCCAATTGAGACACAATTTCCCTTATCTCCTCCACCCTCTGTTGGGGAATCACAAGGATTGCATCCTCTGTATTAATGACGGCAATGTCACTTAAACCAAGGACGGTAGTCAGTTTCCCATTTGAATGTATCAGATTGCCGCTGCCATCGATCACTATGCCTTCACCTTTGATAACATTTCCATCTTCTTTTTTGGTCATGATATCATAATAGGCGTTCCACGAACCGAGATCACTCCATTTAAACTCGGACTGGACCACGCAGATGTTTTTTGCGTGTTCCAGAATACCGTAGTCGATCGATTCCGGAGTGAGGTTATCCCACTCGGCTTCAAGTGTGGTCTTATAGCGTCTAGTCCCTACATCGTCACCAATCTTGGACATGATTTCCCAATGAATGGGCATGTGAAGTTCCATAGCTTCAAGGTAGGTTTTGGTTTTCCACACAAACATACCGCTATTCCAGAGAAAATCACCGCTGGCAATGAACCGCTTCGCTGCGGCGGCAGTAGGTTTTTCAGCAAATGTTTTTACGCCGAATGCACGCTTTTCCAAAAGGGGCTTCTTTTTGTCAAACTGGATATATCCGTAACCGGTGTGGGCCGAGGAGGGAACGACGCCCAGCGTGGACAGCATGTCATCAGATTCAGCCAGTTTTCTGCCAGCAGAGATAGCGCTGGAAAAGGCACGATGGCCAACAACAAGGTGATCGGCAGGGAAAATGCCCATCACCGTATCAGGATTCTTTTGTCTGAGATGGAGCGCTACAAGTGCGATGGACAGTGCAGTATTCTTTCTGGAGGGCTCTACAATAATATTATGTTTCGGAACTCCGTTAATTTCATTGGAGATTTTCTCGGCCAGGTCCCGCCCAACTATGATGTAGATCTCTTCCATGAAGCGGAGCTTGCGCAATCGATCTACCGTCATCTGGAGCATGGATTGTTCTCCAACAATGTTCAGCATCTGCTTTGGACGATCCCGCCTGCTTAGAGGCCAAAACCGAGTCCCCCTTCCGCCAGCCATAATGACGCTGACCATTTTGCTTTGGCTCACGGTTGGTTTTCCCCCGGATATGTTAGAACGATTCCGTCGATGTCCCAGTTGGCTCTCACTTCAATCGTGTCATTAAGTGCTGTAAACGGTTCGGCAACAGAATAGGGGAAGAGCCGGCCGAAACTGTAGCGACCATTCCCGTCCCTGTCCTGAAATGTGCTCAGCATCCAGTTTCCTTCGAAGAGATTATTTATCTTGAACTCACCATCGGAATTTACCGACACGGAAACGGATTTAAGGTCCTTTTCTACTGGTCTAGCTGTAAGAATGGTGCCTGCAACGTAGGCCCCTTGGACGCTACCGATGAGCCCACCCCTTCCCTGGGGGGCGCCGCTGGCAATTTCGAAGTTGAGAACCGAATCAACCAGAGTCTGGCCATCGCCAGATTCAATACCGGCCCCAAAAAGTTTGAGTTGGTAAGCACTTCCCTCCGTCCAACCGTCTTCAGGAGTCATCTCAACTCGTGACAGATCCAAAGATATGACACTGTTCACAATACCGGTTTTAGTATCAGTAAGGACCAAGGCTGAATCGCCAACCAGATGGACCGGTTTGGTAAACTGAAGAACGAGAGGCGGCCCACCCGAATTGACTGAAATTCCTACCTTCGGTGTTGGCGAATGAACCGCGGGAGGTTGCAGATCAGTTTCGGGAACGCGAATAGTGCGGTCCACCGCTTCAATCATCTGATTAATCGAGTCTATTAGACCCTCAATGGAAATAGAATAGACTTCCCCTGCATTTAGTCCATCAGCAACAAATCGTAACGCTTTTCTGTCGTCCTGATACTGGAAAAGATGTACAACAGGTACTTCGGTCCCTAACTCGGAATGGACAAAACTCATTTTTGTGCCTGGGGCATCAGCCAGATCAAACGGAACCGAAAAACCGACAGACCCGGAAACAGCGTCGTCCATTTCTACGGACAGGACATGGAACGGCCCTACTTCCCGGCCAAGTATAATATTGACATCCTCAACCAAATGAATTGAGTCATTCACGGTGACAAACTCTTCCCAAGTAAGACCGTAGGGGTTCCTTGATGGAGTAATCGGCGACGGCGGTGATTGGCCTGTATGTGCCACCGGGATGTATCGGCCCTCATCAAGATAATCAAAGGCGTAACGGCCTGAATCATCCGTCTCTGTGAAGTAATGAGGAGACCTCAATAGAAGACTGTCATCAGAAACCTCTCCCTGCTGGAAAAGATAAACCAGTGCAGAGGATCCGAGTGCAGTTCCATAGACGGTTCCGGAAATGTGGCCGGCGGCGATTTCATCACCGGTGCTGAACGCAATTTGGTAGGTCTGATCAAGTCTGTTCTTCCTCTCATCCATCAAGTCTCTGGTCAATGTGAGAATGTAGGTTTGATTCTCGGCCAGCTCATTTGGGAAGCTGACAGAGAGCACTTCCCGGTTGAGACTCACATCCAGCGGCCCCTGAATTGAAGGGGCAAGACGAATAGCCGACCCATCAGTCTCTTCGTGGAGCCGCTCGGAAAAAGTCAGTTCGATCGTTAAACCGTCCTCAACACCTGTCGTTCCCGAAGGCGGTGAAGTACTCAGAAGAGCGGGCGGTGTCTTGTCTTCAGGCCCGCCGGGAGGAGGGCCCACGGCGGCACACCTCAACAGGAACAAGGCTCCCAATAATAACAGTGATCGCTTCATTTGAAGGAAAGATCGAAAGGAATCTCTTGGTGATAACTGATGGCTTCGGGTGCCACTTCAGCCGTGATTACATTTATTTGTACACCAGCGTCCTTCGCTTCCACCAGCGCTTCCGCAAACTTTCGATCCCTTTCCCACATTGGGCGAAAGAGCGATGCATCAGGCCGTTGACAGACGAACAGAATACCTGTTCTGACTCCCTCCCGAGACATCTCCGCCAGATAAAGCGCGTGCCGCGCGCCGCGCTCTGTCACCGCGTCAGGAAATTGAGCAACACCATTTTCAACAAATGTTACCGATTTAACCTCCAGATAGAATTGCACACCACCCTTCTCAAGAAGAAAATCGAACCTGTGATTTCCCACCTTTACCTCTCTCTTGATCAGACGATAGGACTCAAATATTGGCAGTTGCCCTGTCTCTAGAAGATTTTCTACGAATCTGTTCGGAAGCGTCGAATCAATGGAGACCCACTGTCGGCCGCTCTTCACCATCACTGTTGTCCACCCTGTACGACGGCTAGAAGAGTTGCCGTTTATCGGGCGGACCTTAAGGCTCGCTCCGGGGATCAGAAGTTCGCGCAGCCGACCCGGATCAGGAAGGTGACTTTCAACCGCTTTGCCGCCAATATCAACCACAGTCAAGAAGCGGTTGGGCCTCTCAACAAAACGGGCGTCTTCGAGAGGGCCAGCGATGTTCATTTAATCTGAAAAGGCTTGATCAAAATCGGCCATGAGGTCTTCCACCGCCTCAATGCCCACGGAGATTCGAATCAGGCTGTCGCTGATCCTGGTTTCGGCTCTTTCTTCCTTAGACATCCCCGAGTGTGAAGTGGTACACGGTCGCGTCATCAGCGTTTCCACTCCACCAAGACTCGGTGCGGAAATTGGAAATTTCGCTTTATTGATAAATCGTTTTGCTGCTTCCAATCCGCCTGCTGGTTCGAAAGAAAGCATGCCACTGAAACCATCGAATAGTGAAGAAGCAAATGAGTGCTGGGAATTCGACTTAAGTCCTGGATAGTTCACTTCCTTTATAGCGGGGTGGCGTTCCAGAAACTCAGCCAAAGCCTGACCGCTGATATTATGCTGCTTCATTCGGACGGCCAGGGTCTTGATTCCACGCTGGAGAAGAAAACAGGCGTGGGGATCCAGGCTCCCGCCCAAATGATCGAGAAGATGGGAGACTTTTTCAACGTGTTCCGACTTTCCGATCACTGCACCAGCAACGATGTCTGAATGACCATTAAGGTATTTGGTGCAGCTATGGAGGGACAGGTCAAAGCCGATCTCGGGCGGTCTGAAATTGAACGGCGAGGCAAACGTATTGTCAATCATGGAAACAAGATTATGCCGTTCCGCGAAATCCACCACCTTGTGAAGATCGAACACTTCCATGAGCGGATTGGAAATACTCTCCAAATAAATCACTTTTGTTTTCGGTCTCAACACTCCCTCCCATTCTTCAGGGGAATTGAGATCGATAAGAGAATGGCTGACACCCCACTTACCGATATCGTGTGTGACAAAACTGTGTGTACCACCATATAGTGTTCTCTGTGCTAGCAAATGGTCACCTGATCCGAGGAATGTCAGGAGCGAAGTAGAAATGGCAGACATACCGCTGGAAGTGACGAGGGCGGCTTCCGCATTCTCCAGCGAAGCGAGCTTTTTATGGAGAGCATTATGATTCGGCGTATTGTTTAGTCGGATATACTTCAGGTCGTGGTAATCGGCTTGACCGCCATACTCAAAAGTGGCCGACTGATGAATGGGAAGTACCACTGCTCCAGCCGGTCGTTCCTCAGGTTCCCCCGCGTGAATGACTTTTGTTTCAATGGCATCCTTTTTCTCAGGTGCGACCATGATTTTATACTTTCTCCAATGCAGATTTCAGATCGTCCACAATGTCTTCAGAATCTTCGACTCCGACGGAAAGCCGAACCAGTCCGTCTGTCAAACCGCGAGCGTGGCGCTCTTCCTCCGGGACCTCCGCGTGCGTCATGGTGGCAGGATGGGTGATCATCGTCTCTACCGCCCCAAGACTCTCAGCCAGAGCACAGAGCCGAACACTGTTCATTACTGTTTTCCCGGCAGGGATTCCCCCCTCTAGCTCAAAGCAAATCATACCACTGAATCCGTCCATTTGGCTCTTGGCTGTCTCGTGCTGAGGATGGGACGGCAGTCCCGGGAAGGTCACTTTTGATACCTTGGGATGTGATTCAAGAAATTCCGCCACGATCTGCGCATTCGATGCGTGTCGCGGCATTCTGAGATGGAGTGTTTTCGCCCCCAGCATGGTCAGCCAGCAGTCAAAGGGGCTCGGCACAGCTCCAATGGTCTTCTGAACAAATTTCATTTCTTCATAAATGTCTTTCCTGTTGGTAACCACGACACCACCAATCAATTGATTGTGACCGCTAATGTACTTGGTGGTGCTGTGTACCACCATGTCAGCCCCGTACTCTAGCGGTCTCAGAAAAACAGGCGTTGCGAATGTAGAGTCTATTCCGAAATAGAGGTTCCGCTCTTGTGCTATCTTTCCCATCGCCTCCAGATCAGTAACCTTCAGCAATGGATTGGTCGGCGTTTCGATCCAGAGCATTTTGGTTTCGGGTCGGATTGCAGATATCACATTCTCAGGATCAGTGGAATCGACGTAGGAAAAGTGGAGGTCATATATAGAAAGTACTTTGTTAAAGTGCCGGGAAACGCCACCATAGACGTCATCGGAACAAATGACATGATCGCCGCTTTTCAACAGTTTTAGACAGCTATCCACCGTTGACATACCGCTAGAAAAACAGACTCCGTACTTGCCCCCTTCGATAGCAGCAAGATACTCTTCCAAAACCTGCCTCGTTGGATTCGCTGAACGCGTATAATCGTATCCTCTGTCTCTTCCGACCTCGGGAAGCACATATGTGGCCGTTTGATAAATCGGTGGTACCACCGATCCGGTCAACGGATCGGGCTCAATTTTGGCTCGGACAACCTTGGTGTCAAATTTCATTATCTCTCCATTTCATTTATTTGCCAAGAAAATTACTGATCAAGAAATCCCTGCTCCTTCATCCAATCATCATCAACAAATTTGGCCAGATAGTTCCTGATAGAATCAGGAAGAATGACAAGGCAGACTTGGTTTCTCTCGAGCCTGCCTGCAACTTTGAGCGCCGCCCAGACAGCCGAGCCGCTGGAGCCGCCAACGAGAAGTCCTTCTTCCCTGATGAGGCGGCGTGCGGTGATAAAAGCGTCTTTATCGTTGGTCTTAACATATTCATCCACGATGGTGTTATCCAGCACATCGGGGATGAAATCGTAACCGATCCCTTCAACATGGTAAGGCTTTACCTCATCTCCGCCGCCAAGGATGGAACCATCGGGATCAGCCCCCACAATAGTAATGTCCGGCCGTTCCTCTTTCAGTCTTTTCGCTACACCGGTGATAGTGCCACCAGTACCGACTCCTATTACGGCCATCTTCATTTCATTCCCAAACTGGCTCAGGATCTCTTCGGCAGTACCGCAATAGTGAGCATCTGGATTGGCCGGATTGGCGTATTGATCAAGGATGTGAGAATTGGGAATCTCCTCGTTTAGTTTCTTTGCAATGCCGATATGGCTCTCGGGATCGTTCCACGCTGCTTCTGTCGGCGTTCTGATGATCTCTGCGCCAAGCGCCTTCAGTACAACTTCCTTCTCTTTGCTCATCTTCTCCGGCATGGTTATGATCATTCGATAGCCTTTTACAGCAGCTGTAAGTGCCATGCCGATGCCCGTGTTGCCGGAAGTCGGTTCAATAAGCGTGTCACCGGGCTTAATTCTGCCGCACTCTTCAGCCTCCTCCACCATCCTCAATCCAATTCGATCTTTTACTGAACCACCGGCGTTGAGAAACTCACACTTGCCGTACAGATCACACTCAAGCTCCGAACCAACACGGTGGAACTTCACCGCGGGAGTTTTTCCCACTGCCTCCAGTATCGATTCAAAGCGCCTATTTGTTGATTCGCTCATATTCAAATACGTATTGATTCTTTATTCTTAAATTCTTCACTATTGCTTGCAAGATGCAACTACTCAACCGAGCTAGAATGAAACATCTCTCGTCGCAAATCTTACACAATTGGCGACTGAAAGGAAATGGAAATGTTTCTAAAACCGCAAGGGAACGAGCCCACTGAAACCATGCCCCTTGTCCCAAAATACATTAATGAACTTTCGCCCTACACACCGGGAAAACCCATTGATGAAGTTAAGCGCGAACTCGGTCTGGAGAAGATCACTAAGCTCGCCTCAAATGAGAATCCCCTTGGTCCGTCACCACTGGCACTGGAGGCGATCCGAAAAGCGGAGGAACGACTTCACCGCTATCCCGACGCTAGTGGCTTCAAACTTCGACAGAAACTCGCACAAAGATTCAATGTAAAGATCGATAACGTCATTCTCGGGGCTGGATCTGAAGGAATCATGGCGACGATTATGCGAACTTTCCTCCTTCCCGAGGACGAGATCATAACGGCCCTCAATTCATTCATTGGCTTTACCGTTCTAGCGAGAGGTTCCGGAAAGCGCGTCCATTGGATTCCGATGAAAGATCACCGTTATGATCTTGAGGCGATGGCATCGTGCATTAACGAGTACACCAAAATAATTTACCTTGCCAATCCTGACAATCCCATGGGGACATATTGTACCGTGGATGAATTTGATGCATTCATGGAGAAAGTACCTGAGCGAGTCCTCATTATTATGGATGAAGCGTATTTCGAATTTGCTCAACCGATATCTGATTACCCCGATTCCATGCACTACCGATACGACAATGTGATCACCCTCAGAACATTCTCGAAAGCTTACGGCCTCGCCGGATTAAGGATCGGTTATGGCTTCGCTCATGACCAACTCATCTCGAATCTACTGAAAGTCAAATTGCCGTTTGAGCCTTCATTGCTCGCCCAATCGGCTGGGATGGCAGCACTTGAAGATGTCTATCATTTGGACAAGACTATCCAAATTACGCGGGACGGCCTCAGCTATTTTTCCGATGAACTAAGTCGCCTCGGTATCGACTACATCCCTTCTGTAACGAACTTTATCACCATAAAATGGCCGACACCGGAAAGGTGTGATGAAGTGTGCCAGAAAATGATCGAAGAAGGTGTTATTCTGCGCCACCTAAAACCTTTCGGCTGGCCCGATTGTTTGAGGGTTTCCATCGGAATTCATTCAGAAAATGAACCGTGTGTAAGCACACTCAAAGAAATTCTGTAGATGTAGCGAAGGAAGTGGGGTTGTGCTTAATTTTGGTCAGATCATTCCCATGAGTCACCAGGCAGACATCGCCGAACCAAAAGTAGCCAGTACAGTGCCACAGGATCCCGTCCCCATCAAGGAGATTCATCATGTGGAGCTGTGGGTGGGCAACGCCAAGCAGGCAGCTTACTACTATAGAAAAGCATTCGGTTTTTCTCAAATCGCTTATTCAGGTCTTGAGACAGGTAACCGCAACTTTGCTTCCTATGTCCTTTCCCAAGGTAAAGTGACGCTTTTGCTATCTTCACCCCTCCAGAGCGACAACGACATGACTAACCACCTTGCTTCCCATGGTGACGGTGTTCGGGATGTCGCTTTCCATGTAGACGATGTGAACATCTGCTTTACCGCCACTATCGAGCGAGGGGCCAAATCTGTCATGGAGCCCCAAGATTTTAAAGACGACAACGGCACCATCCGCCGGGCCGCCGTCCACGCCTATGGCGATACGATTCACTCCTTCATTTCTACTAATGACTACAATGGATCGTTCCTTCCAGGGTACCAAGACGCGAGGATCCCCAGTGATGAGTGTGGACTGAAAATCGTCGACCACGTTGTGGCCAATGTTGAATTGGGAAACATGAATCAGCTTGTGGAGTTTTACGCCAAGGTGATGGGGTTCACCCAGATGCTCCATTTTACGGATGACGATATTTCTACTGAATATAGCGCCCTCATGTCTAAGGTGATGCAGAACGGTAGCGGACGGATCAAGCTCCCCATCAATGAGCCGGCAGAGGGGAAGAAGAAATCTCAGATCGAGGAATATCTCGACTATTACAACGGTCCCGGCGTGCAACATGTAGCGTTGATGACCGGAGACATTATCAACACGGTGTCACAACTCAGAGAGAACGGCGTGGAGTTTCTCAAGGTTCCCGATTCGTATTACGATATGTTGGAGGATCGTGTGGGAAGTATTGACGAAAGCATCGACTCCATTAGAAAGCTCGGGATTCTCGTTGACAGAGATGATGAAGGGTATCTTCTTCAAATATTCACCAAGCCTGTTGAAGACCGCCCGACACTTTTCTATGAGATCATCCAGCGGAGAGGCAGTCAAGGCTTCGGTTTTGGCAACTTTAAGGCCCTATTCGAGGCGATCGAACAGGAACAGGCGCTCAGGGGGAACCTATAGTGCATCGGTACCATACGCTCGGCAAGATTCCCCGAAAACGACACACTGCCCTCAGGGATGACAAAGGCAAGATTTATCATGAGGAACTGAAAGGTAACAAGGGTTTTGATGGCCCTTCATCTCTGATTTATCACATCCACCGACCAACGGCGGTGGCGGGAACAAAACTTGTTCGGGAAGTCAAAATTGAAGAGGATCCGAACAAGAGTCTCCGAATGCGGCATTTCTACACTTCCAAGCTGACTAAAGGCGGAAGCCATGTCTTGGACCGGACACCAATTATGTTCAATAACGACGTGGTACTGTGGATGGCGTTCCCCGATAAGGAAGACGATTTTTTCTACAGGAACGCCCAAGGCGACGAGATCATTTATGTGAGTGACGGTGAGGGTTTGCTGGGGACAGCTTTTGGAGAAATCGCCTATTCCCGGGGCGACTACCTGATCATACCGCGGGGTATCATGCACCACCTGAAGTTCACCGATGGGAAACAGCAGTTGCTGATCATCGAAGGAAAAGGTGAAACGAGAACACCTCGTCGGTACCGAAATGAGTACGGCCAACTAATCGAGAGGAGCCCTTTTTCTGAGCGCGATTTCCGTGTGCCGGAAAAACTTACCACCATCGATAAGGCCGAGTCAACACCCGTTATCGTCAAACAGCGCGATCTCCTTACTGAGGTAATGCTGGATCATCACCCTTTCGACGTCATCGGATGGGATGGTTACTACTACCCCTACGCTTTCAATATTAACGACTTTGAGCCTATTGTAGGTCGCGTTCACGAGCCGCCTCCTGTTCACCAGACTTTTCAAGGTGACAATTTTGTCGTCTGTTCCTTCTGTCCGAGACCTTACGATTTCGGAGAGGATGCCATCCCTGCACCTTACAATCACTCCAACGTCATGTCTGATGAAGTGATCTATTACGCCAAGAGCGAATTCATGTCCCGCAAAGGGGTAGAATACGGCTCAATTACCCTACATCCTGACGGCATTACCCACGGCCCTCACCCAGGGAAATATGAAGAGTCCATCGGCATGAAGGAGACGAATGAACTTGCGGTGATGGTGGATACCTTCTATCCACTTTTGGTAGCGAAGGAGGCACTCCCCATTGAGGATCAAAAATACGCTCAATCTTGGCTCGAAGGCGATTTCAATAACGCGCTTGGGGAGTAGCGTGCACTGACTCCCTCAAGCTCGCGGTGATTGAACCCACCAAAATGGATAAGACCAACGACCCCAAACTTACTTCTTGGGTGGCTGTAGCCGCCGACTCCCATTTTCCAATCCAGAACCTCCCTTTTGGAGTAGCAGCCAGAACTGATGGAGAATGCTTCATTGTTTCGGCCATTGGCGATCGGGTCATAGATCTTAGCGAGTTGGAAAGGAGGGGCGTTTTTTCAAATACACCGCTGACAGGAATGAATATCTTTCAGGGCACCAGTCTTAACCCGTTCATGGCGCTAGGGCGTGATTGCTGGAAAGCAGTTCGGTCTACACTGAGCCATTTGCTTAAGGCTGAAAATCCTACCATCCGTGACAATGCTGAATTGAAGCAATCTGTCCTTATTCCTGCTTCTGAGGTAGAGATGGTCATGCCCCTAGAGATTGGTGATTATACCGATTTTTACTCATCAAGGGAACATGCCACCAATGTGGGTACCATGTTCCGTGGTGTTGACAACGCCCTGATGCCTAACTGGCTTCACCTTCCGGTAGCTTATCACGGTCGGGCCTCGTCAGTCGTCGTCTCAGGCACACCTATCCGCCGCCCCACCGGACAGACACTTCCCGAAGAAGCTGAGTCTCCTCAGTTCGGTGCGAGTAAAGTGCTGGACTTCGAATTGGAGATGGGTTTTTTCATCGGTCCTTCCGGTGAGCTTGGAGACCCAATATCCGTTAATGACGCTGAAAATCACATTTTTGGCATGGTGTTGGTCAATGACTGGTCTGCCCGAGATATACAGAAATGGGAGTATCAACCGCTGGGACCGTTTCTCGCCAAAAATTTCGGTACGACCATCTCCCCATGGGTTGTTACTCTTGAGGCCCTGGAACCGTTCCGGTGTGACGGTCCTGAACAAACACCAGAACCACTTCCCTATTTGAGGTCAACCGGGAAACGAACTTTCGACATTCAACTGGAGGTGGCGCTGGCGCCGGATAGTGCTGAAGGGACTACAATCACGCGAGGAAACTTCAACACACTTTACTGGGACATGCGCCAACAGCTTACTCATCACACAGTGACAGGGTGCAACGCCCAAACCGGAGACCTTTTGGCATCAGGAACAATATCCGGATCGAATAACAAGAGTCTCGGAAGTTTGCTGGAACTAACGTGGATGGGGAAGAAGCCACTGAAGCTGGTCGGTGGTGAGGAGCGAAAATTTATTGAGGACGGCGACAGCATCACCATCACGGGATGGTGTCAAGGGGATGGTTATCGCATCGGTTTCGGTGTCTGTAACGGGACCATAATACCTGCGACAAAAGTATGATTATTGATCCAAACAAACAGTCCTTTGGAGAAAATCACAAGCTGATGATTGGCTCCATTGTTCCAAGGCCCATCGCTCTTGTCTCAACAGTCTCGAGTGATGCAAAAAACAACCTGGCTCCCTTCTCTTACTTCAACGGTATCTGTTCAAATCCTCCCACCGTCATGTTCGCGCCAGGTCGAAGAGGCTACGACGGTCTTACGAAAGATACACTCAACAACATCCGCGAGACAGAACAGTTCGTGATTAATATTGTCTCCAATGAGATTGGCGAAAAGATGGTGACCTGCGCCACCGATTTTCCTTCGGATGTGGATGAATTCGAGATCTCAGGACTGACACCTAAAAGGTCAGTAAAAGTAGAACCGCCACTGGTATCTGAATCGAAGGTTGGCTTCGAATGTGAACTCAATCAGATTGTTGAGATTGGCGAAGGGGGTCCCGGTGCTGGTTTTGTGGTCATCGGAACTATCATCATGTTCCATATCGATGACGACGTATACAATGACGGAAGAATTGACATTGAGGAGCTGAAACCGATCGGCCGGCTTGCCGGAAACAGCTACAGTCACATCAGGGATACTTTCGAAATTATTCGAAAAGTCCATATTGATTGAAAAGTGGACGCTGATCTCCGTACCAATATAGAATCGGCTCAGTCAATTCGGGGGATACCTCCTTCTGAGATAATGACCCCCTACCCCAGTATTCGGTCTCTCCTAGATTCACAGGTACGCCGGTACGGCGACCGCACTTATCTCTACTGGCGGGAGAACGGAGAGAATCTAGACATTTCTTTTGGCGCATTCTTTGATCGCGTCTCCCAATGTGCCAATTATCTTCGCAAGGAGAAGGTGGCGTTCGGTGATACGGTCGCTCTTACAGGAAAAGGACCCTATCGATCTCTAATTGAACTTTTCGGTATCTGGGCAGTAGGTGGCACAGCCAATATTAATGGCAAAGATTCTCCCTTTCCTTCTGAATCAAACCGCTTCGACGACGCCTTGGCCGAAGAGCACAAAGTCGCTGACGTAGGGAAAAAATCTAAACTGGCAGATGACTGCCTAATTCTCAAGAATGGCAATGGTCGCACTTTTGTCCTTTCTCATTATAACCTGATCGTCAGCGGAATGGCCATTGCTGAAAAACTTCAGTTTAATGATAAGGATACGCTCAGTGCCGATGGAGAAAGAATCGATCTTCTCACAATTGCAACTGTCATGACCGGCCTCTACACCGGCTGTAGAATAAACCTTCGAGGGGGAAAAGCGTCAGATCAGGAGATTAGGGCAATCTTTACCCATCACCCTCAAGAATTCCCGTTGACCAAATCTGCTATAGTCCCTCACAGTGCCAGCAATAGAAAGTATCAAGGTTCGCTCATCACCGGCTTTTTCATGCCGGAATTAACCGGCTTTGCAAGTCTTGGGATCAGTGCAAATGAGGAGGAAAAACAGTTGCTCCATGTAGGCGAGCCGCTCCATCCTTGCGAAATGACAATTCTCGATGAAGAGGGTGAGGAATTAACCGAAGGAAAACTGGGACGTCTGGTGGTTCGGGGACACAACGTGATGAAAGGATACACTGAAGATGAAGAAGCTAATCGCAACATCTTCGCCGGAGGCTGGCTCAATACCGGTACAAGTGCAGAAGCAAGAAAAAATGCAGACGGGAGCATATCATTCTTTGTGGTCTTTAGTTAATCCTGATAATGAATATCAATCTCAGACCAGTCGATCCTATTGTCAACGGAGAGGATCATTTCGTTGATGACCGAAAGCGCCTTCTTCTGCTGATCCCAGGTCAGCATCTTTACCCCCTCTTCAAACCTCACCCATCGGTAGCTCTCGTGTTCTTCCGAGAGGTGCACTTCCGCCAAACCGACCTCTACTCCGAAGACAGGGACTAGATTCATCCTGTCATTGTAACTCTGATAGAACGAGGTAACATGATCAGCAGTAAATGCAAAGAGTGGCCTGAGACCTGTCTCCTCATTGACCTCCCGGAGAAGTGTTTCTACGGCCGTTTCACCTTCTTCCATCTGCCCCGCAACCCCCTGCCAAAGATGACCGTACCGCTTATCGGGACGCCGCTTCAGCAGAAGGAAGACCAAATGCCCGTCCTCATCCCGACGATAGAGGTAGCTATCGATATGAGTAACTGATGCTTCAGTCATTTGATGAAGACAAAGCGGACAGTGTCTTCTTGGACCAACTGTCAAAATCACCTTCAGTGATTTCCTCTCGAATCGATCTCATGAGCTCCAGATAAAACGTTATGTTATGAAGCGAAGCAAGGCGGAGCCCGAGTACTTCCTTCAATTTGAACAAATGCCTAAGATAAGACCGTGTGAAATTATTACAGCAGTAGCATCGGCACGATGCACTGATAGACTTCGTGTCATGTGAGAAACGGTTGTTAAGAATGTTGAGCTTCCCCTCCCAAGTAAAAAATTGGCCGTTCCGGGCATTCCGCGTAGGGAGCACACAGTCGAAAAGATCGATGCCGTGGGAAACTGCTCTGATAATATCCTCCGGCTTACCGACTCCCATGAGGTACCGCAATTTCTCTCGAGGTAGAATCGTGTCCATCCAGTTGACGGTTTCAACCATAGCCTCTTTCTCTTCACCCACCGCGAGCCCACCGATAGCAATTCCGCTTTTTGCGAAAGGGAGGACGGTGTCGGCGCTCTCCCGCCGCAGTGTCTCATTCGTCCCGCCCTGAACGATCGGGAAAAAATGAGTGTCCGATGGGCTGAACGAATCATTCTCAGTTAAGAAATGGTGGCATCGTTGAGTCCAAGCGGCCGTGCGATCTACCGCTTTCCGAATTGTCTCAGTATCGGCACTGCCGCTCACGCATTCATCGAACGCCATGATGATATCGCTACCGAGCTCCAACTGAATCTCCATGGAGCGTTCGGGAGTGAGGAAGTGTTCGCTACCATCAAATGCCGATTTGAAAGTGACACCTTCATTGCTGACATTCCGCAGTTTGGCCAGACTGAACACCTGAAACCCGCCGCTGTCCGTCAGGATCGGCTTTCTCCACGCCATGAATTTGTGAAGTCCGCTAACGGCTCGTATGATCTCCATTCCGGGCCTGAGATAGAGGTGGTATGTATTCCCGAGGATCACATCGGCTCCCGACTCCTGC
>CEUZ01037000.1_pt1 | contig 17102 bp, 15 predicted proteins | sample 361511 | NCBI WGS metagenome assembly CEUZ01 (sample SAMEA2622822, study PRJEB7988) | marine metagenome | biome: marine biome (ENVO:00000447); feature: surface water layer (ENVO:00002042); material: "saline water (ENVO:00002010), including plankton (ENVO:xxxxxxxx)" | depth 5 m
CATCCAAAAATAATATTCGCTAATAATACAAACGAAACCAATTTGCCAATTTTAGACAGACTGCCAACAAGTATATTTGCAACTGTAAATAACGAACCTATTTCAATATATGATCTTATACAAAGAGCTAATTTATTTAGTATTTCTGCAAAAATTCCTATAAATGAAGATTTCACTACTAAAATTTTACCTGATTTAATATCAGGATATATAGATGAAGTAATACAAATCCAAGAAATAAAAAAAGAGAATGTTTTGGTTCAAGATGATCAAGTGCAAAACTTAGTTGATGGTATTGAAAAAGAAAATGGTTTTAAAAAAGGAGAGTTAAAAAATTTTTTAAAAGAAAATAAAACTGAAATCTCAATTTTAGAAAAACAGTTATGGGCTAATCTTGGGTGGAGACAATTAGTTGCTAATAAATTTAGACAAAAAATTATTGTGCAAGAATCTGAAGTTGAAGTAATTCACAATAAATTAAAAACTGATATTGGTAAAGATGAATTTAATGTTGAACAAATATTTATTTCATTTGAAAATAAAAAAGAAAATGACGTATTCAATACTATTAATAATTTATATAAACAATTAATTGGAGGCGGAGATTTTTTATCAATAGCAAAGCAATTTTCTGACAGCTATGGTGGAAAAATTGGAAAAATGGGATGGGTTCCTGAATCTGATTTTGATGACAAAATAGTTAATGATATAAAAAAATTAGAAATTAATAATTTTTCGAAACCAATAAAAGGAGAGAACGGTTATTTTATAATTAAACTTCTAAATAAAAGGATTATTGGCCAAGAAACAATTAGCGATGTATCTTTATTCAGAATTGAGCTAATTGAAAAGAATGATGAAGTATATCAGTTATTAAATAACATTGGAAATTGTGATGAATTAGAAGAGTTTGCAAAAACATATGGATCTACAGACTCAGGTTCTTTAGGGTCATTTAAATATATAGAGCTATCAAATCAGTTAAAATTTGAAGTACAAAAGTTGAATAAAAATGAGATAAGTGCTCCTATTAAATATGATGCAGGAGAGTTTCATATAATGATTTGCGATATTAATAAAGCAAAACCAATAATTCCTAGTAAATTTAAAATCCAAGATATTTTAATTAATCAAAAACTAGAGGTATTAGCAAGACAGTACATGTCTGAATTAAGAACAAAAGCAATAATTGATATTAGAATTTAAATAATGAAAAAAAAAATAATTACAGGTTTAACAATGGGTGAACCTGCTGGAATATCTGCAGAGATTTCTTTAAAAGTTTGGAAAAATTATAGAAAAAAAATAGATCCATTTATTTTTTTTGGAGACCCTGAACATTTAAAAAAAACTTGTTCGAAATTAAATTTTCAAATACCAATTAAAATTATTAACAACATTAATGAATGTGTAGAAATTTTTAAAGATTATTTTCCAGTTTATAATATTAAATTAAGTGAAAAAGCAAGATATGGTTCACCCTCAGTTAATAATGCAAAAGAAGTTTTGTCTTCTATTAAAAAAGTTACTAAATTCGCAAACAATAAGAAAATATCTTGTATTGTTACAAATCCTATTGAAAAGAATACTTTAAAAAAAAAAATAAAAAGTTTTGACGGGCATACTTATTACATTGCAAAATTATTAAAGACTGCTGATCCAGTTATGCTTTTAACATCTCCAAAAATTAGCGTTGTTCCAATAACACAACATTTATCATTAAAAAATGCTATAAAAGCAATAAGCAAAAAAAAAATAATAAATACAGTTGAAACAACAAATAAATATTTAAAGATTTTTTTTGGAAAAAAATATCCTAAAATTGCAATTGCGAGTTTAAATCCTCATGGCGGTGAAAATGGAATTTTTGGTAATGAAGAAAAAAAAATCATAATTCCTGCAATCAAAAAAATTAAACAAAAAAAAATAGATGTATATGGCCCATTTCCCGCAGATACAATTTTTAGCAAAAAACACTTATTAAACTTTGATGTAATTATTTGCATGTATCATGATCAAGCAACTATTCCTATAAAAACACTCGATTTTGAAAATGGAGTAAATGTTACTCTTGGATTACCTATTATTAGAACATCGCCAGATCATGGAACTGCTTTAGATATTGCAGGATGTGGTAAAGCATCTGAAAAAAGTTTGTACGCATCAATTAGGATGTCTCAAAGCATAGCAAGAAAAAGAAAATTTTGGATACAATAAAACAAACTATTAATAAATTTAAGTTGATTTCCAAGAAATCACTTGGGCAAAACTTTATATTGGATGAAAATATAACAGATAAAATTGTTAAATTATCAAAAATAAAAAATCAGCATGTTCTTGAAATTGGGCCTGGGCCAGGATGTTTAACTAGATCTTTAGTCAAATCTGGTATAAAAAAAATTATAGCAGTAGAAACTGATAAGAAATGTATCGAAATAATTAATTATCAGAAAAAATATTTTTTAAATAAAGTTGAATTAATAGAAGGAGATATCTTAAAAGAAACTACTTTTAACAAAGTTTTGGAAAAAATAAAAAAAAATAAAAATAAAATCTCTGTTATTTCAAATTTACCTTATAAAACTGCAGTTCCAATTTTAGCAAAAATTCTTAAGAACAGATCTTTTTTTCATAAATTGATTTTAATGTTTCAAAAAGAACAGGCTGATAGAATAATGGCTAAAACTAAAACTAAAGATTATGGTAGAATCTCTGTAATTTCCCAATGGTTGTGTAATATAAAAAGAAAAATGAATTTAACTCCTAACTATTTCTTTCCGAAACCTAAAATAGACTCTTCAATTTTAGAATTTGAATTTAAAAGAAATATTAAAAAAGTTAATAATGAAGATTTGTTTATTAACTTAATAAAAAAATGTTTTGAACAAAGAAGAAAAACAGTTAGAAATAATTTAAAAAAAACAAGTCCCTCTATTGACCAAATATTAATGGATTGTAAGATCGATGGTAATAAGAGAGCTGAAGAACTTGATTTTAATGATTATATAAATTTATCAAATTCATTTATTAATAAAAAAAAAATAATTTAAATGTATTACCATGCAAAAATTTTTTAATGTAAAAAGTTTATTATTTTTTCTTTTTTTTGTTTCTGGTTTTTGTGGGCTTCTTTATCAAATAGTATGGTTGCGCATTGCTTTTTTTTCATTCGGAGTAATTTCTCCGATTGTTTCAGTAGTTGTATCTGTTTTCATGCTAGGCTTATTTTTAGGATCATGGGCTGGTGGCAGATGGATAATTTATCTTAAAAAAAAAACAAAATTATCTGCTATTATTTTCTATGGATTTGCTGAAATTATAATTGGACTTGGAGCTTTTACTGTTCCTAACTTATTTACGATTGGCGAAACATTACTACTCCCATTAGGAGCAATAAATTCATCTCAATATTTATTTTTTTCTGCATCTATCCTTGGTTTATCTATTTTTCCTTTTTGCTTTGCTATGGGAGTTACTTATCCTTTTGTAATGGCATTTGTTCAGGAATCTAAATGGGATGAACGTACCAGTTTCAGTTACCTTTATCTCGCAAATGGGGTTGGTGCTATGTTTGGAACTATTATTACAGCTGTATTTCTTATAGAAAAACTTGGTCTTTCTAGCACTCTTACTTTTGGAGCACTTGGTAACTTTTTTCTTGCTCTTTTATGCTTAACCAAAGGTTTTTATGGTCGTCAAAATTCAAAATCTAGAAACCCTATGTTTCCTTCAAAAATTAAAGTTACAGAATATTGGCTTCTTCAAGCAAAATCACGAGCTTACTTGGTACTATTTGTAACTGGATTAACCTCGATAGCAATGGAAGTGACATGGGTTCGTGGTTTTACCCCTGTTCTTGGAACAACAGTTTATACCTTTGCAGCGATTTTAGCCACTTATCTTTTTGCCACTCTCCTAGGTTCTCGGTTGTATAGAAGAGATTTAAATAAACAAAAAACTATTTCTACTCTAAAACTAATAGGCGTATGCTTTCTTTTTTCATTCTTACCAATTTTTTTTAGTAGTCCTGAGATTGGTCCATCTGCGTTTATGTTGTTAGCAAGTATATTGCCTCTTTGTATTGCTTTAGGATATTTAACGCCAAAACTCATCGATCAAATATCACAAGGTAATCCTAGTAAAGCAGGAAAAGCTTATGCCATAAATATTTTTGGTGGAATATTAGGGCCATTGTTTGCAGGTTATTTTTTAATGCCAGAATTTGGCGTTAAATTAACTTTAATTTTGTTATCGATGCCGTATGGTATTTTATTCTTGTATAGCATTAACTCCAATGAAATATCAAAACTTTTTAAATGGATTATTGGTTTAACTGGAGCATTTGCGACTATTGTTTCTATTTTATTTATTTCTTCATTAGAATTTCCTAAAAGCATTGGAAGCAAATCTCTTGTTTTAAGAGATAGTACAGCCACAGTAATTGCTTTTGGTGAAGGAATGAAGAAACGACTACTTGTAAACGGATGGGGCATGACAGGACTTACACCTATTACAAAAATGATGGCTCACCTTCCTCTATCTATAAGAAATAAAAAACCAGAATCTGCTTTAATTATAGCACTTGGAATGGGGACTACCTTACGCTCTGCTTCTAGTTGGGGGATAGAAGTAAAATGTATTGAATTAGTACCTAGCGTTCTTAAAGCTTTTCCTTATTTTTTTAAAGATGCTAAATCAGTTTTAGATCGACCAAATGTTGAAGTAATTATTGATGACGGTAGAAGATTCTTAAATAGAACTCAAGGCAAATATGATGCCATTATCATCGACCCTCCCCCTCCTATTGAAGCTGCCAGTACTAGTTTACTTTATTCTCGTGAATTTTATGAACTAATAGCTAAACATTTAAAAAAAGACGGTATTTTTCAACATTGGTTTCCGGGAGGAGAAAAAAAAATTCTTGAGGCTGTTGCAAGATCTTTAGTAGATGTTTTTCCGCACATAAGAGTTTATGAATCATTTGAAGGATGGGGATATCATTTTCTTGCTTCCATGGAACCTTTTCAAACACCTCCCCCAAAAGAAATAGTTTCGCGTTTACCGGATATCGCTAAAGATGACATTATTGAATGGTCTAAGGAAAAAGAATTCTATAGTGAATTAGAACGCAAAGATCTACTTATACAATACTTTAGTTTATCCTTTGAAAGAGAAATTTCGATCGAACTTTTATTAAACCAAAAGGATAAATCTATTTTCATATCTGATGACCAACCTTATAATGAATACTATTTAATTCGTCGTCATAAGGATAAAAAATCAGGATCTTTTAAATATATCGATTAGAGTTTAACTCTTAAATTAAATCTTTACTTAAATATAGTTTATAAATTTCTAATTTTTTTTAATATTAAGTCTTTTTTTTGTTTAATTATTCTTTCGGTTTCAATAATTGAATTAATTTTTTTTACTGTTTCATTTAAACTTTTATTTACTAAAACATATTTATATTCTTTCCAATGACTTAATTCCATTTTATAAAATGACAATCTTTCTCTAACTATGTGATCTGGATCTTGGGCTCTTTTTTTTAATCTTTTAACTAATTCTTTTTTTGAAGGTGGTAATATAAAAATACTAACAACATCTTTTCCTAACTTTCTTTTTATTTTTTTTGATCCTTGCCAATCAATATCAAATAAAACATCTTTTCCCTTATTATTAATTTTTTGTACTTGTAAAAAAGATGTGCCGTAATAATTATTAAAAACCTTTGCCCACTCTAAAAAATATTTTTTTTTTTTTAACTTTGTGAATTCGCCTTCTGATATAAATTTGTAATCTTTTTTGTTTTTTTCTAAAGGTCTTTTTTTCCTAGTTGTATATGAAATTGAAAGTTCAATGTTTTTATTATTTTTTAATAATTTTTTTGCTATTGTAGTTTTTCCAGCACCTGATGGTGAGGATAAAATTATAAATAGACCGTTCTTTTTATTTTTTATTCTCATTTACAAATTTTTTAAATTTTTCGACATTCTTTAAATGACTTTTATAATTTGTTGAAAAATTATGTCCTCCATCACCATTTGCAACAAAATACAATAAATCACCTTTACTTGGATTAGTTGCTGCAATTATAGAATCTTTTCCTGGATTACATATTGGCCCTATAGGAAGACCATGATTTAAATAAGTATTAAATTTAGATTCATGTTTTAAATCTTTTTTTTTTAATTCTTTCTTTTTCAATCCTGATTGTTGTTCAATACCATATAAAACCGTAGGATCAGATTGGAGTTTCATATTGAGTTTTAATCTATTTAAAAAAACCTCCGCAACTAAAGATTTTTCATAATTTAAAGAGGTTTCCTTTTCAATTAAGGATGCAAGTATCAAGGCGTCATTATAACTTTTTAAAGGAAGATCTTTATCTCTATTTTGCCAAGCATTATTCAAAATTGAATTCATTCTCTTTTTCATATTATTTATAATTATATTAAAATTTGTTCCATAAACATAAAAATAAGTACTAGGAAAAAGCTCCCCTTCTTTTATTTTTTTATTTAAATCATTATTATTTATAATAATGCCATCTGTTTTTTTTATTATTTCAAGTATTTCATAGGATGTTAGGCCTTCAGGTATAATTAATTTTCTTTGATAAGATTCCCCTTTTTTAATTTTACTAATTATTTGCAAAATATTATTATTAGAGAATTCATATTCTCCTGCTTTTAATTTTTTTTCAGCTAAATTTAAATGAATCATAAATTTAAAAAAAAATTTATTATCAATTATTCTCTCTTTGTATAAATTACCTGATATATCGTTTAAAGTTTGATTAGGTTTGATTAAAAAAGTATGGGTATATTTATATTTGGAAAAAATTAACTCAAAAATTAATAAAAAAATTAAAAAAAAGAATAAAAAAAATATGTAAATATTTTTTTTTAAAAAATCTGAATACTTCATGCTTTTAAATTGATTTAAAAATTAATGATGCATTTGTTCCACCAAATCCAAAAGAATTTGACAAAGCGTAATTGATTTTATGATCTATAGAGCTCAATGGTATTAAATCAAGTTCACTTGCTTCGCTTATTGGAGATCTTAAATTTAAAGTTGGTGGTAATTGCCCTTTTAAAATTGAAAGTATTGAATAAATAGATTCAACGCTACCTGATGCTCCTAACAAATGTCCTATGGAAGACTTTGTTGAAGACATTTTAATTTTTTTCAAATTTTTTGAAAATATTTTCTTTATACTTTTTACTTCTATTTTATCTCCTACTGGTGTAGAGGTTCCATGTGCATTAATATATTCAATATCTTCTGTATTTACTTTTGCATCATCTAATGCAGATATAACACATCTTTCCGCTCCATTACCATCATCTGGTGGCGCTGTAATATGATAAGCATCTCCGCTTGATCCATAACCAATAACCTCTGCTAAAATATTTGCTTTTCTTTTTTTTGCATGTTCATATTCTTCTAAAATTAATGTGCCAGCTCCGTCACCCATTACAAAGCCATCTCTTTCTTCATCAAAAGGTCTAGAAGCATCAATGGGTTTGTCATTAAATTTTGTTGATAGAGCTCTTAGAGCACAAAAACCCGCGATACCTAATCTACAAATTGCTGCTTCAGCTCCTCCAGCAACCATTACATCTGCTTTATCTAATTGTATCAATCTAAATGAATCGCCTATTGCATGGGCTCCAGAGGCACAAGCAGTAACTGTTGAATGATTAGGGCCTTTAAAATTATGTTTAATAGAGACTTGTCCTGATGCTAAATTAATTAGACTGGAAGGAATAAAAAAGGGACTTATTTTTCTAGGGCTACTCTTTTCAAGAATTATCGAATTATCATATATTGTTGCCAATCCACCTATTCCTGATCCAATAATAACACCGGTTCTTGCTGCATCATTTTCATCGCTTGCTATCCAACCAGAATTTTGAATTGCCTCATTTGTAGCTATTAATGAATAAAGAATAAATTTATCCATTTTTCTTTTATCTTTTTCACTAAAATTATCATCGATTATATTTTCAGGAATTATACCACCTATTTGTGAAGGCAAATCTTCAGTTGTAAAAGAATCAATTTTTTTAATCCCAGATTTGCCAGAAATCAAATTTTTCCAATTATCGTTTACACCACATCCTAGTGCGGTTATCATCCCCATTCCGGTTACGACAACTCTTCTCATTTTTTTAATTAATTTGTTTTAGATTTAATAAGATCTATAGCATCCTTAACAGTTATAATTTTTTCAGCTGCCTCATCTGGTATTTCACATTTAAACTCTTCTTCAAAAGCCATAACGAGTTCAACCTGATCAAGACTATCAGCCCCCAAATCTTCTATAAATTTTGAATTTTCTGTTACTTTATCATCACTCACACCAAGGTGATTTGTGATTACTTTTTTTACTCTATCTACTACATCATCTGCCATTTAAAAACTCCATAAAAAAAAAATAATATTAATAAACTATAATAATTAAACCATTAACATGCCACCATTAATATTAATAGTAGATCCTGTTATAAAAGATGCTTTTTCATCTGTCAAGAACGCAACGCAATTAGCAATATCTTCAGGTTTTCCCACACTGCCAACTGGTATTTTTTTCAACATCATTTCTTTTTGTTCATCAGATAAAGCCTCTGTCATAGGGCTTTCAATAAATCCTGGAGCTATACAATTTGCAGTAACTCCTCTTGAAGCAAATTCTAAAGCTAAAGATTTATGCAATGCTATCATACCTGCCTTAGAAGCAGCGTAATTTGATTGGCCAATATTTCCTCCAATTCCAATAATAGAACTAATGCCGATAATTCTTCCCCATTTTTTTTTTATCATCGATTTTATAGATAATTGCGACAACTTAAATGCTGATGAAAGATTGATGTTTATAACTTCATCCCATTCATTTTTGCTCATTCTAATACTTAATGAATCTTTATTAATTCCAGCGTTATTAACCAGAATATCTATAGATTTAAATTTTTTAATAGATTGGTTGTAAAGATTCTGTATATCTTCAGTTTTTGAAAGATCAGCAATTAATCCTTCGCAATTTGGTCCTAATTTTTTTTTTAAATCATCAATTTTTTTCTTATTAGTTCCAGTTATAACCAAATTGGCTCCTAAAGATGAGAGTTTTTTTGCTATTGAAGATCCAATTGCGCCTGAAGCACCTGTTATCAAAGCAGTTTTGTTTTTTAAAATTAAATTAGTCATAAATATTATTTTAGATTATCCATATCATCAGGATTTTGTATAGAAAAACATTCAATATTTTTAGTTGTTCTTTTAACTAAACCAGTTAAAACATTACCAGGGCCAACTTCAAATATTTTTTTTACTCCTTCTTTTTCCATTGATAAAATAGTTTCACGCCATTTAACTGTATTGGTAATTTGCTTTAATAACAAAGGTTTGTATTCATCAATATTATTACAAGGTGAAGCTTTTACATTTGAAATTATAGGTATTTTAAAATTATTAAATTTACTTTTAATAATCTCTTCATTCATTTCTTTTGCAGCATCATTCATTAAATCACAATGAAATGGGGCACTAACCTTTAAATCAACTGTTAATTTTGCCCCTTTGTTTTTTGCAATTTCTTTAAAAGAATCCACTGAATCCTTATTTCCACTAATTACTACCTGTCCTTCTGAATTATCATTTGCTATCTTACAGACTCCATTTTGTCTGAAATTTTTCAAAATATTTTCTATTTCTGTTATTTTTAATCCAATAATAGCTGCCATTTTACCTTCGCCACTTTTATCTGATTTGCTCATCAAATCTCCTCTATGCTTGACTAATTTTAACACTGATTCAAAGTCTAAAACTTCAGAAGCATATAAAGCTGTATATTCTCCTAATGAATGACCGGCTAAAAATTTACAAAAATTATCCAAATTATTTATATTTTTTTCTGATTTTAGAACTTCTAAAATTGCTATGCTAGTAACTAATATTGCGGGTTGTGCATTATTAGTTTGTGTTAAAACATCTTCAGGTCCGTTGAAAATAATAGTAGACAGTGGTTCATCTAGTATTTTATCTGCTTCCAAAAAAATATTTTTTGCATTTATATAATTATCATGCCATAAGCGTCCCATTCCTACATATTGAGACCCTTGACCTGGAAAAACTATTGAATACATAATAAAAATATAAAAAAAAAAAAATAGTTTATGTTGATGTTTAAACCATTTTAGAGTAAAAAAACCTTATTTTTAAAATATATATTATAAAAAAATTATGCATTGTATGAATTAGTTTTTATTGCCAGACAAGAAGTTTCGCCTGTACGTGCTAAAGAACTGGCAAAAAAAATAAATGAATTTGTTTCCTCAAAAGGAGGCAAAGTCAAAAAAGAAGAATATTGGGGATTTAAGAATCTTTCATATCAAATAAAAAAAAGTAGAAAAGGACATTATTTATTTTTTATACTTGATGCAACTGAATCTGCTATACATGATTTGGGATCGCAAATTAAATTAACACAAGATATAATAAGGCATATGTTTATAAAAATAAAAGAAAAGGATTTTGATAAAAATCCAACTGAAATGCTTAAAGAAAGTGAAGAAGATAAAGTTTAATGGCTGATTTACAAAAAAAAGATCTAAAAACTGATAAAAGACCTTATAATTTTAAGCAAAGGTCATGCCCACTTTCACTACCAGACGCACCAAAAGTAGATTATAAAAATATAAAGTTATTAAAAAGATTTATTTCAGAAAAAGGAAAAATACTTCCAAGCCGAATTACTTCTGTTTCAACAAAAAAACAACGTGAGTTGTCTAGAGCTGTTAAAAGAGCAAGATTTTTAGCGCTTTTACCTTTTGTAAATAATTAAAAAAAATGGAAGTTATTTTAATCGAAAATATAGATAAACTAGGCAAAGTTGGAGATGTCGTTAAAGTTAAAGACGGTTATGCTAGAAATTATTTAATACCTAAAAAAAAAGTTCTTAGAGCTAGTAAAGAAAACTTAAAAGTATTTGAAGAAAAAAAAACTGAAATAGAAGCTGAGGAAAATAAAAGAAAAATAAAATCACAGGAAATAGCTAAAAAAATAAAAGGTTTAGAAATTTTAATTATCAGAAATGCAGCTGAAAATGGTCAATTATATGGTTCAGTGACATCGAAAGATATTGCTAAAGAAATAATTTCTCTTAATGAAGTTGAATTTTTAAATGAACAAATAAATTTAAAAAAAAGTATTAAATCATTAGGCGTTTATGAAGTTGAAATTACAGTATATACAGATTTAAAGGTTAAAATATTAGTTAATGTAGCTAAAACAAAAGAACTTGGAGTAGAACAAATAAATGAATATAAAAACCCGAAAAAAACAAAGAGTATAAAGAAAGAAAAGTCAGTAGATGATAAAAAAGAGGAAAAAAAAGTAGATGAAAAACTTGATGCTAAAGATTTAATTAAAGAAATTGAAAAAAAAGAAGAAATTACTCCTAAGAAAAAAACAATTGCAAAAAAAGAAAAAACCCCAAAAACAGAAAAAGTAGATGAGGTAAAAACAAAAAAAAAAGACGAAAAATTAAAAAAAACTAAAAAAAAAGTTCAAAAAAAAGTTACAAAAACCGCTAAAAAGTAGTTTATCCACAGATCTCTCGATTTATCCCCTTCTTTCACATGCTATCAGTAAGAAAAAATAATATTTCTATGTTATATTGCTGTTTGATATACCAATGACCTCTGAAATAAAAAAGTTTAAAGAAGACGAAAAAAATTTAAGGATAGTTCCTATGAATTTAGAAGCGGAACAGGCTTTATTGGCTTCCCTTCTAACAAGCAATTCAGTTTATGAAAGAATTTCCGATTTTTTAAAACCAGAACATTTTTACGATGATATTAATGGTAAAATATTTGAGGCTATATCAAAATTAGTCGAAAAAAATCAATTAGCTGATCCATTAACTTTAAAAAACTATTTTCTACAAAAAGATGAAATGGAATTGATAGGTGGTGACAGATATTTAATAGAACTTGCAAAAAATTCCACTATTCTCTCAAATACTTTAGAGTATGGTAAATTAATTTACGATTTGTATCAAAGACGAGAAATTCTTAAATTATCAGACGAAATTACAAAGGAAGCAAATTCTTTTGATCTAGATATTGATTCATCAGAAATTATTGAGAAAGCTGAAGCTAAGTTATATAATTTATCATCTAGTGGAGAGGCCAACCAAGATTTTAAAAAATTTTCATCATCACTAGTTGAAGCTATTAATAGTGCAGAATTAGCTTACAAAAGAGATGGACAACTTTCAGGTACACCTACTGGTTTCACAGATTTAGATCAATTGTTGGGAGGTTTTCATAAAACAGATTTACTTATATTAGCGGGAAGACCATCAATGGGTAAGACTGCTTTAGCGACAAATATTGCATTTAAAATGGTAAATTCAAAATCTATTGATGAGGAAAAAAGAAATAATGTTGTCGGTTTTTTTTCTTTAGAAATGTCTTCTGAACAATTAGCCACTAGAATACTTGCTGAAGACTCAGGCATTTCATCTGAAAAAATTAGAAGAGGTCAATTAAATTCAGGTCATTTTCAAAAAATAGTTAAATCAAGTCAGACTTTAGGTGAATTATCTTTATATATTGATGATAGCCCAAATTTGTCTATTTCTGCATTAAGAACTAGGGCTAGAAGATTAAAAAGAAAATATGGTTTAGATGTAATTATGATTGACTACCTCCAACTAATCAGACCTTCTTTATCTAGACCTGATAATAGAGTCCTAGAAATAGCAGAAATGACAAGAAATTTAAAAGCATTAGCTAAGGAATTAAGTATTCCTGTTTTATGTTTATCTCAATTATCTAGACAAGTCGAACAAAGAGATGATAAAAGACCACAATTATCAGATTTAAGAGAATCTGGTGCAATTGAACAAGATGCTGATGTGGTAATGTTTATTTATAGAGAAGAATATTATGCTGAAAGAAAAGAACCTACCCCTGGTACAGAAGACTATCAAAAATGGCAAGAAAAAATGTCTAAAATACATAATGTTGCTGAAGTTCTTGTTGCTAAACAAAGACATGGACCAATTGGGAAGGTCAATCTTCATTTTGAAGGCTCTACAACAAAATTTAGCAATCTATCTAAAAATCAAAGCATAGATAAGAAGGAATAAATTCTATATTGTTTAAAATTAAAATTGCTTTAATTTAAAAAAGTAATGTCATCAATAATAAATACAATTTACAAGAACTTAGTTATCCGATATCCGGTAATAATTTTAATTTTTTTAATGACAATTTTAGGTTTTTTTGCAATGCATATAAAAAACTTTGAGTTGGATGCTTCCGCTGACTCATTAATTTTAGAGGATGATAAAGATCTTAAAATATTTCGTAAAATTACAAATAGGTATAATACAAAAGATTTTGTAATTATTACTTTCAAGCCTAATGATGAACTGTTTTCCACAAATACTTTCCAAGTTATAAAAAATTTAAAAAATGAACTTGAGAGTTTAGAAAATGTTCATGAAGTTATAACGCTAATTGATCTTCCGCTTTTGAAAGCTGCAAATGTTCCGTTAAAAAAGTTAGATGCTAACAAAATAAAAAAAATTACTGATCCAGATATAAATATAGAAATTGCAAAAAACGAAATATTGAATAGTCCAATTTTTAAAAATTTAATTGTAAGTGAGGATGGCCAATTAACTTCATTAATAGTTAATTTAAAAAGAGATGCTCAATTTGTTGAACTAATAAAAAAAAGAAATGAGTTAAGGGCAAAGGAAAAATTAAAAGTTGGGGAAGAGCGTGAATTAAAAAAAGTTTTAATAGAATATGACATTAAAAAATCAAGTTTAAAAAAAATTAACCATCAAAATATTTCCGATATAAGAAAAATTATCAAGGGATTTTCAGATAAGGGAGTTATAAATCTTGGTGGAGTTCCAATGATTGCAGACGACATGATTGAATTCATAAAAAGTGATTTGATTAATTTTGGAGTTGGAGTTTTTTTATTTATAGTAATTACTCTTATTGTAGTTTTTAGAGAAATTAGATGGGTGACAATTCCTTTATTAAATTGTTTTTATGCCGTTTTGATTATGATAGGTGTTCTTGGATTTGTAAATTGGGATGTAACTGTAATATCTTCTAATTTTATTTCATTAATGTTAATTCTAACAATTGCAATGAATGTTCATTTAGCAGTTCGTTACAAACAACTTTCTAGTGAAATGCAAAATAGCACTCAAAGTGAAATTGTCCTTTTAACTATGCAAAAAATGGTATGGCCTTGTCTTTATACTGCGCTAACAACTATTTGCGCCTTTACATCTTTAGTTTTCAGTGGCATTAAGCCTGTTATTGACTTTGGATGGATGATGACAATTGGATTAAGTGTAACTTTTTTTACATCTTTCATATTATTTCCTTCAATACTTTTATTTTTAGAAAAGAAGGATTCTTCTTTTAATGATGAAACTCAATCACATTTTACAAATGGACTAGCGTTTTTAGCAAAAAATCATGGAAATAAAATTCTGCTTATTTCTGGGCTACTAGTAATTATTACAGTAATTGGAATTACAAAATTAAAAGTTGAAAACAGCTTTATAAATTATTTTAAGGAAAAAACAGAAATATATCAGGGTATGAAACTTATAGATGAAAAGCTTGGTGGCACAACCCCTCTAGATGTCGTAATAAATTTTCAAAAAAAAGAAGTTGAGGAAAGCAGTGAAGATATTTCTGTTTCTGATGACGATGAATTGGGATTGGAAGATGATTTTTTTGATTTTGGATCGGAAAGTCAAATAAATTCAGAAGATTATTGGTTTACATCTACAAAAATTGCTCAAATTGAGAAAGTTCATGATTATTTAGAAAGTTTACCTGAGATTGGTAAAGTTTTATCTTTAACTTCTTTAATTAGAGTTGCTGAAGATCTTAATGAAGGTAAAGAATTTGATCCTTTTGAATTAAACGTTATATATAAAAAACTCCCAGAAGATTTGAAAACAAATGTCGTAGATCCATACATATCAATTGAAGATAATGAAGCTAGAATTAGTATTAGAGTTTTAGACTCATCAAAAGATTTAAGACGTAAAGAATTAATTGAAAGAATAAATTCAGACTTTAAAAATAAGCTAGAATTAAAAGAGGATCAATTCCAAGTTGCAGGAGTGCTGGTTTTATATAATAACATGCTACAAAGTCTTTTTGATTCACAGATTAAAACTCTTATTTTTGTAATGCTGGGCATAGCAGTAATGTTTATTATTTTATTTCGTTCAATAACCTTGTCTATAATTGGCATTATTCCAAATTTTATTGCTGCAATATCTATACTTGGAATAATGGGTTTATTGAAATTACCCCTTGATATGATGACAATTACTATTGCTTCAATAACTATTGGAATTGCTGTAGATAATAGCATTCATTACATTTATCGTTTCAGAGAAGAGTTTAAAAAAATTAATGATTACAAAGAAACTATAGACGCTTGTCATATGAGTGTTGGAAAAGCTATATTTAATACATCTGTGACAATTATATTTGGTTTTTCGATTTTAGTTTTATCAAATTTTATACCAACAATCTATTTTGGTTTATTTACTGGATTGGCAATGTTAATAGCGATGTTAGCTGTTCTAACTTTATTACCTAAATTAATATTAATTATCAAACCATTTAAATAAATGAATAATGCCGATTGCTGATTTTATCATTCTTTTTTTGACAGGTGTATCTGCTTTATTAGGTTTATCTAGGGGATTTGTCAAAGAATTTTTATCTTTAGCCAAATGGGTGTCATCGTTATATTTGGCTTTTCTATCCTACGAAAAAACAAAAACTATATTATCTAGTTTTTTAAAAGAAAGCGAGGTACTTGACTTATTAGCTGCTTCAATATCTTTCATATTAATTTTTTTAATACTTTCAATAATTTTTAATTTTTTATCAAGAATTTTAACTATAAAAGGAATTGATTTTATTGACAAGTTTTTTGGTTTTGTATTTGGCTTTCTTAGAATGATATTAATTTTTTCATTACTTTTTATTATTTATACCGATATCTTTCATAATTTAGAAAAACCAACTTGGTTTAATGATTCTTATTCAATTAAATACATAGATAAAGTATCGTTTTACTTGAAGAAAAAATTTTTAGAATTTAATCCAAACAATGATATCATTACTTGAAGTTTAAGAATTATCATACAAATTATTATATGACTATATAAAAAAATTTATGTGTGGAATATTTGGAATATTCAATCATTCTGATGCAGCGACATTAACTGCTCTTGGCTTACATTCACTTCAACATCGAGGACAGGAAGCTTGTGGTATTGTAACCCATAATGAAAATAATTTTTACTCAGAAAAAAGACTTGGTCTTGTGGGAGATAACTTCACAAAAAAAGATGTTATTAATAAATTGCCTGGTAAATATGCTATTGGACATAACAGATATGCAACCTCAGGAAAAACTTTCTTAAGAAATGTTCAACCTTTTTTTGCCGACCTATCAAGTGGTGGTTTGTCAATCGCACATAACGGAAATTTGACTAACAGCTTGTCTCTTAGACATAAATTGGTAGATAAAGGATCAATCTTTCAAAGTACTTCTGATACCGAAATAATAATTCAGCTTATTGCAAGATCAAAAAGAACAAACTTTGTTGATAAATTAATTGATGCATTGTTCCAAATACAAGGAGGATATTCTTTAGTGGTAATGACTGGAAAAAAATTAATAGGTGTTCGCGATCCTTTTGGTATTAGGCCACTTGTTCTTGGAGAATTAGATGGGTCTCCTATATTAACTTCAGAAACTTGTTCTCTTGATATAATTGGGGCTAAGTTTATAAGAGAAATAGAAAATGGAGAAATTGTAATTATTACTGAAAAAGAAATTAAAAGTATAAAACCATTTCCAGAAGTAAATTGTAGACCGGATATATTTGAATATATTTATTTCTCTAGACCTGATAGCGAACTAGGAGGGAAAAGTATTTATAGTTGTAGGAAGAATTTTGGTATTGAATTAGCAAAAGAATCTAAAACTAAAGCAGACATTGTTACAGCGGTACC
>CEUZ01037128.1_pt1 | contig 17082 bp, 11 predicted proteins | sample 361511 | NCBI WGS metagenome assembly CEUZ01 (sample SAMEA2622822, study PRJEB7988) | marine metagenome | biome: marine biome (ENVO:00000447); feature: surface water layer (ENVO:00002042); material: "saline water (ENVO:00002010), including plankton (ENVO:xxxxxxxx)" | depth 5 m
TTTTGACTGTTGCTCTTCATTTGGAGCTAAAGTTTTGATGACACAAAATGAGCATTTAAGTGGTACAGATAGAATAGCTGAGGCAATTGAAAAGCTAAAAATTAAACCTGAAACGGTTATAGTTAACCTTCAAGGAGATGAACCTTTTCTTAGTCATTTGGATATTAATAACTTAACTTCCTTTTTTATACACCAAAGAACCTTTGATCTTTGCACTCTTTATTCTGACTTTACACCCAGTGAAGATGTCAAGGACAGAAATCTAGTTAAATTATGGGTAGACATAGAAAACAACGTAAAAGAATTTTCTAGAGATAAGGATTATCTTCAAAACAAAAAATATTTTAGAGCATTACACTTAGGAATTTATGTTTATAAAGCAAACTTTATAAGTAAATTTGTATCTTGGAGTCAAAGTGAACGTGAATTATCTGAAAAATTGGAACAGTTAAGAGCTGTAGACAATAATAAAAAAATTGGAGCCATTAAGTCTGTATCTAAAAACAATTTAGGCATAGATACTCCTGACGACTTAACTAAAGCAAGAAAAATCTTACTAAATGATTAAAATAAAAGAGAACTACTCTTTAAGCAACCTAAATAGTTTTGGTTTTAATCATAAAGCAGAATATTTTTCTGAAGTTAGGTCTGTTGAAGATTGCAAAGAATATATAGACTTTTGTTTAAAAAAAAATCTACCTATAACAATACTTGGAGAAGGAACTAATGTAGTTTTAACCAAGAATATTCCTGGTGCTGTTCTTAAAGTTAACATCCCAGGTAAGGTCATAAATGGAGAAGTGATAGAAATAGGTGCAGGTGAAGAGTGGAATAATGTAGTTTTATGGTCATTAGAAAATAAGTTATTTGGGCTAGAAAATTTATCTTTAATTCCTGGAACAGCGGGAGCAGCACCAGTACAAAATATAGGAGCTTACGGACAGGAATTAAGTTCGGTTTTAGTTTCTTTAGAGGCAATAAATACCATTACTAATGAAATAGTTCATTTTGATAACAAAGAGTGTTTGTTTGGTTATAGAGATAGCCTCTTTAAAAAAAATGGAAGCCTATTAATATGCTCAATCAAGCTGAAGCTTTCTGAAGAACCGAAAACTAATACTAATTATAAATCTTTATTTAACTATCTTTTGAAAGATGACGTAGATCCTGAAAGCGCTACTCCCTATCAAGTTTGTAGAGCTGTAACTTCTATAAGGACTAATATTCTGCCAGATTATAAGAAAGAACCTAATGTAGGAAGTTTTTATAAAAATTTATTTTTAACTAAAGAAGAGTTTAAATTATTACAGGGAGAAATACCTGATATACCTTTTTTTAAATACTCCAATAAACCAATTTTTAAGGTACCAACAGCTTTCATTTTAGAAAAACTAGGATGGAAGGGTTTTAAGGATGGAGGGGTGTGTGTCTCTAAAAAACACTCATTAGTGTTAATTTCAAAAAAAGGGGCAAGCAGTTCAGAGCTTATTAACTTGTCAGCAAATATTATTGATGATGTTTATAGCAAAGTTCAAATTAAACTAGAAATAGAGCCCACTATTCTTTAATGACAATTTTTTTAACAGTTGCAACATTGCATTTATTTGCAGTTGCAAGTCCTGGACCAGATTTTATTTTAATTTCTAGACAGTCTTTTAGATATGGCAGGGAAGTATCTATTTGGACAAGTTTTGGAATTGCTATTGGAATTTTATTTCATGCAGGACTTTCAATTGCAGGATTAAGCATTCTTTTAAAACAACAACCAGATATTTTTTGGTATATGAAAATAGTTGCTTCGATTTATATAGCTTATTTAGGTTTTGTTTCATTATTCTCTACTAGCTATATTCAAACTGAGGGCTCTATGCAAGTCCAAAGAGTAAGAGTTTTAAAATCAATAATTACAGGGTTGTTAACTAACTTATTAAATCCTAAAGCATTAATATTCTTCATTACCGTATTTACTATAGTAATAGACAATCAAATAAGTCTCTCTTTGAAGTTACTATTAGGTATTTATATGTCAGCTGCTACCTTTCTGTGGTTTTCTTTTGTAAGTGTATTACTAACCAATAAAACAACTATTTTAAGATTTAGAAAAGTTATACCTTGGGTAGAAAGAACTACAGGACTAATGTTATTGTTTATTGCAATGCAATTAATATTACAACAAGAGCTTCTTAAGTACTCACTTTAACTGAATGACCACAACAAATCCTGCAAATATTTTAAAACAGATTTCGCAATATAATGATGAGAAGTTACCACCTGTTCATCTATGGAATCCTCCCTTATGCAAAAATGTTGAAATGAGAATTGATAGGGAAGGTAGGTGGTTTTTTATGAACTCTCCCATTGGAAGGCAGCGGATGGTGAAACTTTTTAGTAAAGTTTTAAGACTTGATGATGACGGAGAATATTATTTAGTTACTCCTGTTGAGAAAATAAGAATTGAGGTAGAAGAAAGACCTTTTCTAGTTATTGATTATCAAATAATTAAAAAAAATGGTATTCAGTTAATTACTTTTGAAACAAACACAGGAGATAAGTTTATATTAGATGATGATCATCCTATAAACTTTCTAACTAACTCAGAGACAGATGAACCAAAACCTTATGTTCTTGTTAGATCAAACTTAGAGGGTATTATCTCTAGAAATATTTATTATAAGTTAGTTAATTTAGCTATAAAAAAAGAGACAAAAGGTAAGCAAACTCTGGTAATTAAAAGTAATAATAAAGAGTTTATTATAGGGAAGTTAGAGGCATAAAAAAACAGAGCCTTAGCTCTGTTTAGTTCGAGTTCGAAAGTGTCTAAACTTGAGATTCTTGTTTAGCTCCTTGATTAATTTCTCTTTTAATCTTGGTCGTCTAAAAGCTTTTTTTGCTAGCTTTTGCTTTTAGAGCTTTCGCCTTTCGTTCTCTAACTAATCTCTCTCTCCTTTCTTTGTCTCGAGTTATTTCCAGGTCGGAAAAATTAGTGATTTAATTATACGATTTTTGATAAGATTTTCAACCCTTTTTTAACTATAAATGTAGCTTTTTTTCTATATTTTTATTACATATTAGGGTAATTCGGTCCACCAGTACCTTCGGGTGTTACCCATACAATATTTTGTTCAGGATCTTTTATGTCACACGTTTTACAATGCACACAATTCTGAGAATTAATTTGGAACTTTTTATTACCTTCTTCTTCTACTACTTCATATACTCCTGCAGGACAATATCTTTGTGCTGGTTCATCATAAAGTGGTAAATTTTTTTGAATAGGAATGCTTTCATCTTTTAATAATAGGTGACATGGTTGATCTTCAGCATGATTAGTATTTGAAAGAAAAACGGAAGAAAGTTTATCGAAAGAAATAATACCATCAGGTTTGGGGTAAGAAATAGATGGCATTTTATCTGCAGGTTTCAATGTACTGTGATCGGGCTCTTTAGCATTTAAGGTAAAAGGCAATTTTCCTCTAAAGATAAATTGGTCTATTCCAGCTAAAAGTACACCTAAATAAGGTCCAAATTTATGAAGAAAAGGATTCCAATTTCTTGATTTGTACAGCTCGGCTTGAACCCAAGATGATTGAAACTTTTCTTCGTATCCAGATAAATCTTGATTATTATTTAAACTTTCATAAATTACTTCAGCCGCTATCATCCCTGACTTCATGGCTGTATGGGTGCCTTTTATTCTAGGGAAATTTAAAGTTCCAGCATTATCTCCAATTATAAGACCACCAGGAAAGTCCATTTTTGGTCTAGACTGAAACCCACCTTTAATTAAAGCTCTTGCACCATAAGAAACCCTTTTACCTCCATTTAGATACTTACTAATAGAACCTTGGTGTTTCCATTGTTGAAATTCATCATAAGGGCTCAGGTGTGGGTTTCTATAATCAAGAGGAACTACATAGCCTAGAAAGGCTTGGTTATTTTCACCGTGATAAAAATAGGATCCTGATACTGTTCCTTTTGAAGGCCATCCCAAAGTATGTATCACAAGTCCCTCCTGATGCAGTTCTGGTTTTAAGTCCCATACTTCCTTAAAACCAATCCCATAATGTTGAGGGTCTTTATCTTTATCTAGACTATATTTACTTATAACTTCTTTACCAAGATGGCCTCTACAGCCTTCTGCAAGTACAGTGTATTTTGCTCTGAGTTCAACTCCAGGTTCGTAGCTATCTTTCTTTTCACCCTTAGAATTAATTCCCATATCTCCAGTAATAATCCCGACTACTTTTTCTTGGTCATAAATTAAGTTAGATGCAGAAAATCCAGGAAATATATCAATCTCTAGCCCTTCAGCATATTCAGCTAGCCACCTACAAAGATTACCTAAACTTATAATATAGTTTCCATGGTTTTTAAAAGTGGGAAGAAACATCAGAGGAGCAGGGATATTAATTGATTCTGAAAGCAGGTATCTAACAGAATCTTTTGTTACTTCTGTATTTAAAGGTGCTCCTTTTTCTTTCCAATCAGGGATAAGTTCATTTAAAGCTTTAGGATCAATTACATTACCAGATAATATGTGTGCTCCTACTTCAGAACCTTTTTCTACAATACAAACTGATAAAGTAGATTGGTTCTCAAGAGCTAACTGCTTCAACTTGATAGCAGTAGACAGTCCAGATGGACCAGCACCAACAATAACTACATCGTATTCCATAGATTCTCTTTGTATTTCTTCCATAAGTATTAATATTTGTAAGCTCGTTTAAGCAGATATAGAATAGCGCCTCTAATCTTGTACCATTATAAAGGATTTACTATATGAAGGTTCTAGTTCCAATAAAACGAGTAGTTGATTATAACGTTAAAGTTAGAGCCAAGGCTGATGAAACTGGCCCTGATCTATCTAATGCAAAAATGGCTATAAATCCATTTTGTGAAATAGCCGTTGAAGAGGCAGTAAGACTAAAGGAAGCAGGCACAGCTAGTGAAGTAGTTGCTGTTTCAATTGGTACAACTGAATGCCAAGAACAGTTAAGAACTGCTCTAGCTTTAGGTGCTGATAGAGCTATTTTAGTAGAAACAAGCATTGAAGTTGAGCCATTAGGAGTAGCTAAGTTATTAAAGGCAGTTGTAGAAAAAGAATTACCCAACTTAATTATTTTAGGAAAACAGGCAATAGATGATGATTCTAACCAAACTGGACAGATGCTAGCTTCTTTACTTTCATACCCACAAGGAACATTTGCATCAGAAATTCAAATAGAACCCGAGAAGATTAATGTAACTAGAGAAGTGGATGGAGGTCTACAGACACTGTCACTAAAACTGCCTGCTGTTATTACTACTGATTTAAGGTTGAATGAACCCAGATATGCTTCTTTACCCAATATTATGAAAGCTAAAAAGAAGCCTCTTGATTCAATAACACCTGAAGAGTTGGGAATAGATCCTTCTCCTAGAATAGAAACATTGAAGGTCAGTCATCCACCTGAAAGGCCAGAAGGAGTGATTGTAGAAAGTATAGACGAGCTAGTAGAAAAACTTAAAAATGAAGCTAAGGTGATTACATGAGTATTTTAGTTGTTGCAGAACACGATAATGAAGAATTAAAAGGAGCTACTCTAAATACAGTTAGTGCAGCTAAGGAAATTGGACCAGAAGTAGATATTTTAGTTGCGGGCTCTTCTTGTGAAAATGTTGTAAATCAGGCATCAGCTATTCAGGGAATTGGTAAGGTATTGGTAGCTGAAAATGAATCTTTTAAAGATTTTCTTGCTGAGAACATAGGGGTTTTAGTTTCTGAAGTAGGAAAAAATTATTCTCATGTCTTAGCTCCTGCAACAAGCAATGGAAAGAACTTTATGCCAAGAGCAGCTGCTTTGTTGGATGTATCTCAAATATCAGAAATTATAAAAGTTATTTCGAACGATACTTATGAGAGGCCTATTTATGCAGGAAACTGTATAGCTACAGTAAAAAGTACAGATACTATTCAAGTAATTACTGTAAGGATTACAGGTTTTGATGCTTGTGAAGCTACTGGCGGTTCAGCAGAAAAAATTAAGCTAGATCAAGAACATAACCTAGGTATTTCAAGTTTTGTAGGAGAAGAATTAGCTGTATCTGATAGGCCAGAATTAACTTCAGCAGATGTAGTTATTTCTGGTGGAAGAGGTATGCAAAACGGAGAGAATTTCAGTCTTCTTGAAGGAATTGCAGATAAACTTGGTGCAGCTATAGGGGCTTCTAGGGCTGCTGTAGATTCGGGTTTTGTTCCTAATGATATGCAGGTAGGCCAAACAGGAAAAATAGTTGCTCCTAACTTATATATAGCTGTAGGGATTTCAGGTGCTATTCAGCATTTAGCTGGCATGAAAGACAGCAAAATTATAGTTGCTATTAATAAAGACGAAGAAGCGCCTATATTTCAGGTAGCAGATTATGGCTTAGTAGCAGATTTATTTGAAGCCTTGCCTGAATTAGAAAGCAAATTATAGTTTTTTTAAGACTACGCCAGTTTCCATATGATCTGTATAAGGAAACTGATCAAATAATGCAGCTCTTTCAACTTTATAACTAGTTAGAAGTTGTTTTAAATTAGATTTAAGTGATTCAAATCCACAAGATAGGTAAATAATTTTTTTATATTTAAGATGTTTTATTAAGTTAATTAATTCAATATCTATACCAGATCTAGGAGGATCTAAAAAAAGAACATCTTTCTTAAAGTCATTTAAATCTATATGCTTCATTCTTCTAAATTCTCTTTTATTAATTAAAGCCTCTAGAGTTTCTTGTCCTGACATTCTTGCTATCTCTGCATTTTCAATAGAATTTATTTTTAGGTTTTTTTCTAAAGCTCTTATACTTGGTCTACTGTTTTCTGTAGCTAGTACCTTAGAATAAAGGCTAGTAAGGAGAAGAGTAAAAGTTCCTACTCCACAATGCAGCTCAGTTACATGATAGTTTGATTTTTTATTGCTACTTATCCAAGTTAACATCTTGTCACATATATATGGATTAGGCTGACTAAAGCATTGTTCAAAAAGAAGAACTTTAATTTCTTTATTTTTTACTTTATAAGATTCAGTAACAAAATCCTTACCAATAACTAGCTTTTGTTTTCTACTTCTTCCAACAATTGAAGTACTTATTTCACAACTTAATTTTTTAGCCTTTTTAACCCAGTTAGCATCTAAAGGTTTATGATAAACAAGAGTTACTAAACCTTCCCCATTTCTTGAAACTTGAATTTCAGTTTGAAAGAGTTTTTCTTTTAATTCACTGTTACTTATTAATTTAATTTTAAGTTGTTTAATGAGTTCGTTAATTCTTGCATCACAAATATTAAGGTTATCTATCATAATTTTTTTGTTATTTTCAACCATAGTGAATTGAATATCATTGGTTAAACTAACTCCTAGCTCTGCTCTAGTTCTGAAATTGAAAGGAGGGGAGGGAAAGTACTTTAGATTCGTTGTTAGCTTAGAAAAAAAGGAATGAAATAGATCTTTCTTACCATTTAGCTGTTTATTGTATAGGCCTTCATTTTTATTCAAGATTAGTACTGTAATATTTTTTTATTAGACTTACTTCTTCATTTCTATTTTTTGAGATACTTTTTATTTGCTCTTCACTTATTTTACCTAGTCCAAAATACTTACTGTTATTGTGTGAAAAATACCAACCGCTTACTGAAGCAGCAGGTAACATGGCAAAATTTTCAGTTAAAGAGATATTAGCTTTATCTTCAGCGTTCAATAAAGAGAATAATTTAATTTTCTCAGAATGATCAGGACAAGCAGGATATCCAGGAGCAGGCCTTATTCCAATGTACTTTTCTTTAATTAATTCCTCATTTGTAAGATTCTCATCTTTTGAATATCCCCAATACTCTTTTCTAACTCTTTCATGAACGTACTCTGCAAGAGATTCAGCTAGCCTATCAGCAATAGCTTTGAGCATAATGGAGGAGTAATCATCATTATTTTTTTCGAAATTTGCACATGCTTCATCTACGCCAAGACCTGAAGTTACAGCAAAAGCACCAATATAATCTTTTATATTATTCTCTTCAGGTGCTATAAAATCTGAAAGAGATAAGTTTGGATTTCCTTTTCCTTGAAATCTTTGTTGCCTAGGGAAATTTAATTTTGTTAGAAGATCCTTTCTTTTTTCATCTTTAAAAACTTTAACTTGATTATTTTGATCCTGTGAAGCTGGCCAAAAGCCTATAACGGATCGATTGGTAATAATATTAGACTTTTCAAGTTCATCTAACATTTTATTAGCATCTTTAAATAGCTGAGTAGCAGCTTCACCTACTACTTCATCATTTAGAATTTTAGGATATCTTCCAGCCAGGCTCCAAGATTTAAAGAAAGGAGTCCAGTCTATATAGGGTCTCAAGGAACTTATAGTAATTGATTCTAAATTATGTACACCCAAGAAAGATGGTGTTACGAGTTTAGATTTCTTCCAATTTATATTGAGTTTATTATTGTTTGCATCTTTAAGATTTAAAAGTTGAGGTGAATTCTTTTCTTCAAGTCTACGCCTTGTGGCAAGATAGTCTTTCCTAACTTTTTCTTTATAAGATTTATTTTTCTTTTTATTTAATAAATTTTGTACTACTCCCACGCTCCTAGAAGCATCTAGAACATGCATAGCGAAACCAGTTTTATAGTTAGGTTCAATTTTTAATGCGGTATGAGCTTTTGATGTTGTAGCCCCACCAATCAAAACCGGAATATTCATCTTTCTTCTTGTTAGTTCTTGAACTACTCCAATCATCTCATCAAGTGAAGGAGTTATTAATCCGCTTAAACCAATTAAGTCAGCTTTTTCTTTAACTGCAGTATCAATAATTTGTTCAGCAGGTACCATTACTCCTAAATTTATTACTTCATAGTTATTGCATTGAAGAACAACAGTAACTATATTTTTTCCAATATCATGAACATCACCTTTAACAGTAGCCATTACTATTTTTCCATTAGCTTGAATGCTGCCGTCTTTTTCTTCTTCTAAATAAGGAACAAGATAAGCTACAGCTTCTTTCATCACTCTGGCACTTTTAACTACTTGCGGGAGGAACATCTTGCCGTCTCCAAAAAGGTCCCCGACAATATTCATTCCATCCATTAAAGGTCCTTCAATAACTTCTACTGGAGAATTACTTTTAGATCTTGCTTCTTCTACATCTTCGATGATGTACTTATTAATTCCTTGAACTAAAGCATGATTAATACGGTCATCAATTTGTAGATTCCTCCATTCTTCATCTTGAGTTTTCCTTGTTTGGTTTTTCAGAAATTTTGTTGCTTCATCGACTAATCTTTCAGTGGCATCTTCTCTCCTATTTAAAATTACATCTTCAACTAAAATTTTTAATTCAGGGTTTATATCTTCATAAACTGCCAGTTGACCTGCATTTACAATTCCCATTGTGAGGCCTTTATTTATGGCGTGATAAAGAAAAACAGAATGCATAGCTTCTCTAACTACATCATTACCTCTAAAAGAAAAGGAAACATTACTTATACCGCCAGAAATACTTGTTAGCGGAAACTCTTCCTTTATATATTTGCAAGCATTGATAAAGTCATTTGCATAATTATTATGTTCCTCGAGACCAGTAGCTACTGCAAATACATTGGGATCAAATATTATGTCTTGAGGAGGATAATTAACCTTTTTAGTTAAAATATCATAAGATCTTTGGCAAATTTCTTTTCTTCTTTCTAGAGAATCAGCTTGTCCCTTTTCATCGAAAGCCATAACAATTATTGCTGCTCCATACTTAAGGCACAATTTAGCAACTTTAATAAAATGATCTTCACCTTCTTTGAGGCTTATGGAGTTGACAATGGTCTTACCTTGTATAACTTTTAGTCCAGTTTCAATAACCTCCCATTTGGATGAATCAATAACAATAGGGACTTTTGAAATGTTAGGTTCTGTCGCAACAAGCTTTAAGAAATGATCCATTTCTTCCAAAGAATCAAGCATTCCTTCATCCATATTAACGTCTATCATTTGAGCGCCTAATTCGACTTGCTCTTTTGCAACTTCTAAAGCTTCATCGTAGTTCTTTTCTTTTATTAGCCTCGCAAATTTAGCAGAACCCGTAACATTGGATCTTTCTCCTATGTTGATAAAAAGAGAATCATCAGTTAAAACTAATGGCTCTAGCCCACTAAATGAACTTTGAGGTTTATTTTCACTTAATTTCTTTGGTTTTATTCCTTTTATTGAATTACTAATTGCTTCTATATGATCAGGAGTTGTGCCGCAGCAACCTCCAACTATATTTAATAAATTGCTTTCAGCCATTTCTTTTATGATTTTTGCCATGTGAGAAGGACTTTCATCATATTCACCCATTTCATTAGGAAGGCCTGCATTAGGGTGAAGGCTTATTGGTATATCCGATATTTTATTTAGAGATATTAAGTGAGGTCTAAGTTGCTCAGCTCCCAAAGCACAATTAAAACCAATCGAACAAGGATTGGCGTGTTTTACTGACGTCCAAAATGCCTCGGCTGTTTGCCCTGATAAAGTTCTACCAGAATTATCAGTTATTGTGCCAGAAATCATTAGAGGTATTTTTTTTCCAACCTCTTCACACTTATCTAGGTAAGCGAAGATTCCGGCTTTAACATTCAAGGTATCAAAGATTGTTTCAAACATTAGAATATCTGCTCCACCTTCAATTAATCCGTCTATGCATTCGCGGTATGAAATAACTAAGTCATCAAAAAGAATATTCCTTTTTGCCGGGTCAGTTACATCGGGAGAAATTGATGCTGTTGTGTTTGTTGGACCAATTGATCCTATTACACATGCGTTTGAATTTGTTTCAGATATTGCTTCTTGAGCTATTTTGGCTCCTGTAAAATTTAAGTCATAGGCTTTTTCCTGTAAATCATAGTCTTTCTGAGAAATAGAACTCGAGTTAAAGGTATTAGTTTGTATAAAATCACACCCTTTAACCAAGAAAGACTTATGAATTTCCTTGATTATTCCCGGTTGAGTGAGGTTCAGAAGATCATTATTACCTTTTAAGTCTTTATTATGCTTCTTGTAAAGTTCACCTCTAAAATCAATCTCCTTAAGCTTTTTAGATTGAATTTCTGTACCCATGGCACCATCCATAACTAAAATTCTTTCTTTTAATTTGTTATTGAAATCAGTTATTTTCACTATTTTTTTAAGGACATTTCTTATCCTTAGAGTGAATTGTAAGTGTTTTGACTATAAAATGTACGAATGGACTCTATAGAAATTACCAATTCTGCTGAGAAATACCTAGGAGAACTCTTAGAAAAACAAGACTCAGATACTATTGGCATTAAAATTTTTGTCAGTGAACCTGGATCTCCTAGAGCTGAAACTTGCATTGCTTATTGTAAAGAAAATGATGATATTAATGATTACGAGAGAGTGAGTGATTATTCTTTTTCTCTTTATTTAGAAAATAAATCTAAAGCTTTTTTAGTGGATGCTTTAGTTGATTATTCTCCTGACAAGTTTGGAGGTACTCTTACCATAAAAGCTCCAAATGCAAAGGTACCAAGTGTTAGCGAAGACGCTAGTTTGGAGGAAAGAATCAATTATATCCTTTATTCTCAAATTAACCCCAGTTTGGCAGCTCACGGAGGAGAAGTCTCTTTAGTTGAGATAGTAGATAATAATGAGGCTGTCTTACAATTCGGAGGTGGGTGCCAAGGATGCGGAATGGTGGATGTAACTTTAAAAGATGGAGTTGAAAAGACCCTTATTGAAGAAATTCCAGAACTAAATAGTATTTCTGATGTAACAGATCATAGTTATAAAGATAATGCTTACTACAAATAAATACTTAATAAATTCAAGTTATAATTAATCTGTGGGAAAACTTAACGCAGATTCATGTTTTATTTTTACTGATACCGAGACTAGCGGATTAGATATTAACTTTTCGCAAATACTTCAAATTGGATCTCTGTTAACTGACGAAAATTTAGTAGTAGAAAAAGAACATAATTTAACTTCAAAACTTTTACCTTGGGTTGTACCTAGTCCAGAAGCTTTTTTAGTACATAAAAAAGTTGAATGTCTATCTGAAAACAGTCCTACTCATTACGATATGATGTGCAACCTTAGGGAAGACTGGCTCAAATGGTCAGTTAATAAAAACCCTACATTTGTTACTTACAATGGACATAGATTTGATGAAGAGTTATTTAGAAGACAATTCTATTGGTGTCTGTTACCTCCCTACATAACAAACACTGATGGTGCTACGAGATTAGACTTAATGTTTACTTTCCAATTGGTTGCTAATTTTTTTCCTGATTCACTTAATGTTCCTACTAATGATGATAAAGAAGTAAGTTTAAAACTAACTGATTGGGCTGAAGCAAACAACATATCTTCATTAAATGCTCATGATGCTGTAGCTGATTGCTATTTAATGGTTAATCTTTCAAGGCTAGTAGCAGAAAATGCATCGATGGCATGGAAATCATCTTTAATTGGGTCTTCTAAAGGCGGTAATCTAAGTATTATTCAGTCTGAACCATTTGCAATGATTGGTGAGGTAATTAGAAAAAGTAAATTTACGTACCCTGTAACCTTTTGTGGTCAAAATAATAAGATGCAAAATGAAGTTGCAGTAGTAGATTTATATGCTGATCCAAATGATTTAGATGATTTATCAGATTCAGAATTATTAGAACAAATATCTAATGCAGGTACTGCAATTAGAAAATTAAGAATTAACAAGAGTTTACCAATAATGAATGCCTTAGATGTACCTTCAATTGAAGATAAATTAGATATACCTTTTGAACAGTTAGAGGAAAGAGCTTATAAGATCAAGAATAATACTAAGTTGCAATCTAGAATTAGTGAACTACTAACAAACAATCAAATTCAGTATCCGCCCCCTAAATATGTTGAACAATCTGTTTATTCAGGCTTTCCTTCTCAGGAAGATGAGCTTTGGATGGAGAGGTTCCATTCAGCTCCTTGGGAAGACAGACATAAGTTAATAGATGGATTTGAAGATTCAAGATATAGAGAGTTAGCAGAGAGATTGGTGAACATGAATTGTCCAAATGAAGTGCCAGAGAGTTCAGCAAGAAAATATAATGATTTTGTTAATCAAAGAGTTAAAGATAAAGGGCCCTGGTTAAGCCTTGATAAAGCTATGTCAAAAGTAGAAATACTACTTAAAGAAACTGAAAATGATAATGATAAAACTATCCTTAAAAAGTTGTTACAGAAACTCAAAAATATGAATCTTTAGCTTTTGTCCCACAAACTAATTCGGATGATCGCTCCAAAATAAGGATGATCTATGTAATGAAAAGAATTTTCTTTCATTTTTGTTTGTTGATTAATCTCATATAAATCCTTGTAATTATTATTAATAATTAGGTAGTTTTCATCAGATTCAGAAATTGGAGTAAATTCTTTTGTTCTAAGGATCCAATTTGAAAAAGATACTACATCTTCACCAATAGATTTAAAAAAGGTTATAAATCTATTATCAGCTTTAGATAATTTAACTAAATTATTAAAATTAAAGAGTCTCACAGAGGTAGCCTTCTTATTTAATTTAGTCCTTTCAGATAATCTAATCTTAATTTGAGAGTGAAGAAACCTTTCCTTATAAAGCAAAAGCTCTCCATGAACACCATTAGTAACTCCTTCACCTTGGATATACACAGGGCTAGACAGATCTTTATTGAATAAAGGTTGAAACCAGCTACCTTCAAAAAGTACTTCGTAAGAATTTCTGCTATTTAATCTTCCAACAAATTTTTTAGATAAATCATTTTTATCAATAATTAATTCAAAAAATTCATAAGGCAATAAGGATTTATTAATGTTTTTATTTAATTCTATTTCAGGCTCTAAGGTATCCTCTAAATATTTATTTGTAGGATTAAGGCTTATTGACTTTATTACTTGTGTACTTGGCACTAGACCTTGTTCAATGGCATCTTTTTTTACTAGAAAGTTTGGAGTTTCTAATAACTCTAAAAGATCTTCAGAATAGATTAATTGCTTTAATGGAGGAAATCTTTCTTCCTCATCTGTTTTATTAATTTCTTCATGAGAAAAAATTATTAAATCTATTCTGTATATCGGAAATTGTTCTAGGTTTTTTACAAAAGCTTCAGAGCTGAGCAGGAGTTTTTGGGGAATATCTACCTGAGCATATGAAATATTTCCTATGCTCAATAGAATTAATAAACTAAGAATTTTTTTCATACACTATGGTTAATTCTGATTAAAGTAGTTATCTATTTTTTTTATATTTGCTTCTAAGTCTAAGCCTTTCTTCAAGCTTTTATTTTTTGAAGGATCAGAGTGTTTTATAGTTATCTCTTTTTTGTTAATAGAAACTTCAACAATATTCTTTTGAAAAGCAATTAAACTAATTTCCTTTTCAAAAAATAAAGATTTAAGTTCTTTTGGGAATAAACCAAATCTATTAATCATTTCTATCTTTATGTCTTTAAGCTCGTTTATAGAAATTACTGAAGATATCCTACTGTACATTACTAACCTTTGATTTATATCTGGTAAGTAATTATCAGGTATATACGAAGAGGTATTTAAATTAATTTCAGTTTGTTTCTCCATTTCTAGAGGTTGAATTTTACCTTCTTTAATTTGTTTAGCAGCTCTATTTACTAATCTTATATAAAGATCTACACCTATAGATTCCATTATGCCACTTTGATTTTCTCCTAGTATTTCTCCAGCTCCCCTAGCTTCAAGGTCTTTCATGGATAATAAAAATCCAGCAGAGAGAGAGTCTGTATCCTGTAGAGTTTTTAATCTTCTATCAGCTCTTTTTCTTCTAAGTATCTTTGAAGACTTTAAAAAATAAGCATAAGCTTGTTTTTTTCCTCTTCCTACTCTTCCTCTAAGTTGGTGAAGTTGGGAGAGGCCTAACATATCTGACTCTTCTACTATTAAAGTATTAGCATTAGGAATATCAAGACCACTTTCAATGATTGTAGAACAAACTAGAATATCTATTTTCTTATTCTGGAAAAGTAACATCTTTTCTTCAATTTCTGAACTCTTAAGCTTCCCATGAACTATTTCAATATTTTTACTAGGAAAAATCTTTTCTAATCTTATTTTTCTATCTTCTATCAGCCTCAAATCATTACATAAATAATATATTTGACCATTCCTTATAACTTCTCTTTGAATGCTTTCTTTTATAAGGTTTTCATTAAACTCGTGAACAAAAGTTCTTACAGATAATCTGTCTTCGGGTGCAGTTGCTATGATGGATAAATCTTTTAATTCTGAGAGAGCGAAATTTAATGATCTTGGGATTGGGGTAGCTGATAAATAAAGAATATTAATATTTTCTTTTAGTGTTTTTATCTTTTCTTTTTGCTTTACTCCAAATTTATGTTCTTCATCAATTATTAATAATCCAAGTTTAGAAAATTTTATAGAATCTTGTAATAAGGAATGAGTACCAATAATGATATCTACATTTCCAGATGATAAGGATTCTAGAACTTTTTCTCTTTTATTTGGCTTAAGGTCGCTACTTAATTTTTCAATAGTAATAGCCGTATTCTGGAATCTTTTAGAAAAACTTTCGTAATGTTGTTGGGCTAAAATTGTAGTAGGTACAAGTACACAGGTTTGAAAATTATTATAAGCTGATAGAAATGCAGCCCTAATAGCAACTTCAGTCTTACCAAAACCAACTTCACCACAAACTAGTCTATCCATAGGCTTTTTAGACTTTAAATCAATCTCTATTTCTTTAATTGTAGTTTTTTGATCCGCTGTTTCTATGAAAGGGAACTCTTTGCAGAAAGAGTTGTATTCTTTTTTTGGAATATCATATTTTATTCCTTGTTTAGCCTTTCTTTTTGCATGAACATTTAATAGCTCTGCTGCAGTATCAAATGTTTTTTTAATTGCTAATGTTTTTTTCTTTTCCCATTTTTTTGAACCCAACTTATCAATAAGCACTTCTTCAGGCCCAAAATACTTACTAACTAGATCCATATTATGAATCGGTACATAAACTTTACTTTCTTTTTGGAATTCAATTTCTAAGCATTCACTAATTATTGAATTTGATGAGATGCTTTTTAGTCCTTTAAAAATACCCACTCCATGATGAAGGTGAACTACATGATCATTTATTTTAGGAAGTTGTAAGTTAAGGGTGTAATTTTTCCTTGATGGAGGTTTTATTTTTTCTTTAGAAATTTTTTTATCAACATGATTATCAAATTTGACTTCAGTTACATCTCTACTTTGTAAAAATTTGCTGAATTCATTTTTAGTTAGAAATAGCTCATCAGGTTTAAGTAAAGGTCTTTGAATATCATATTTATAATTTTCATATCTCTCATTTATTAAAAAATCGTAATCTTTTAGTTTTTGCTTAACGTTTATATCTAATAAGATGTCTTGAAAGTCATTCAAATAATCTATTAAAGTATTCTTACAATTAAAAAATAAAGGTAAATAAATTTCAGCACCTTCTATGGCTTTTTTATTTGTTATGGAATTAAAGAATGGACTATCTTCTTCAAAGGTATCAAATTCTTCTCTCCAATTTTTTTTAAAATTGGTAATACCTATTTGATCTAAAGGATATTCGTGTGCTGCTACAGCATTAAAGGATTTAATCTTTTCTATTGTTATTTGAGAAGTAGAGTTGAATGTTCTTAATGACTCAATCTTATTATCAATAATTTCAATTCTAATTGGGTTTGGATGACTTATAGGATATACATCAATTATTGAACCTCTAAGTGCATATTCACCAACGTCAGTAACTAGTTCTTTTCTTTCATAACCTGCATTAATTAAATCATCTATAAATTTAGTTCTATCAAAGATTTCATTAATTTTAAGTGAATCAAAGGGTAATAAATGAAGCTTATTTGGACAGGGACTTATCAAGGACTGAATAGATGTAATTAATATATTACAGTCACTTGAAATAAGCTTCGTTAATGCTATAGATCTGGAACTTTTTATGTATTTTGAAGGAGAAAAAAAATCATATGGAAGTGTTTCAGTGTGGGGAAATAAAATAATTTTTTTTTCAGTCTTTTTCAGTTCTATTGA
>CEUZ01047376.1_pt1 | contig 17080 bp, 16 predicted proteins | sample 361511 | NCBI WGS metagenome assembly CEUZ01 (sample SAMEA2622822, study PRJEB7988) | marine metagenome | biome: marine biome (ENVO:00000447); feature: surface water layer (ENVO:00002042); material: "saline water (ENVO:00002010), including plankton (ENVO:xxxxxxxx)" | depth 5 m
GGGATTTGAATGAGCGATGAATACAGAATACAGGAACTATTGCAGAGGGATGTCTACGTCGGCGATACCCGTGTCGGTGTGATAACCGGCGAGCGATTCCATCCGCGCGACGAACTCGTGCAATCGATGCGAATCAAGGTCGAAGGTGAGGTAGCAGAAGAATACATGAGAAAGCCAGCTGAGTTCGCTCCGCTGTCGAAGGAGTTGGTGCACAGCATCAGATCGGACGGTGGTGTGAAACTGTCCAAGTCGATGCGTGAGTTGCAGCGACGTTGGAGGAACACGGTCAGAATCGACGAGAAGTTGTACGCTCCTGATGAACTGCTCGACAGAGCGGTTCTGGATAATGACGGAATGGATCTGGGCAACGTGATTGAGTTAGTGAAAATTAAGCGCACATACAAGGGAGTCGTTCTCCAGCCGCACTACATTGTCAGAGCAAAGCACAACCTGCCCGAGACCATCGTTGTACCTGTAGCACAACTGGCTAGGACGACAGCGCGACTCGATGAGGTCATTCTACGCTGCTCAATGAAGAGATTAGTGACATTGCCCAGTTATCTGAAACTGAATGGTGAAAGTTTCGAAGAAGAATAAATTGTTCACAGGGAACATCTTGAAATCGGATTTGCTTCTCGCATGTCTGCTCAGGGCGTGTAGCTTAGTTTGGCTGGAGCACCCGGCTGATAACCGGGAGGTCGCAGGTTCAAATCCTGTCATGCCCACCAATTACTGACACCTAGGCGGTCGGCAGAGTCATGAAGGGCCGTCAGTTCGGCTCCCTGTCACATGCCTGTGGTTAGTGGCTCTTCCTGCCGCGATGTGGCGGACTCATTGGCACCCCTACTTGGGATGCAGTTCGTCGAATTAGAGAGTCGCAGATTCCCCGATGGAGAGGGATATGTCAGAGTACCTGCCGATGCTATTGAGGCGGTTCGCTCGGAGCCGGTAGTACTGGTCTCCAATACCTATCCCGACTCAGGCATCGTTAGCACCATACTCCTCCTAGAGGCAATTGCTGACGTTCGCAAGGGAGATCTGGCTAACCTAAAGGGAGAGGGGGAACAACAGATGGGCGATGTTGGGGGCGGGGTCTATCTGGCAATACCCTACTATGGCTACTCGCGCCAGGACAAGCGCTTCTCCAGTGGAGAGGCAATTTCTGCTAGGGTAATTGCCGAGCTTCTGGAGAGAAGTTGTGACGGTATAGCAATACTCGACCTGCACGAGCCCGCCGTTCTGCAGGAGATGGCCGTGCCAATAGAGTTCGTCAGCGCCATGCCAGAGATTGCCGAGCTACTCCAATCCGAAGTTAGCCCGGACTTCGTGCTAAGCCCGGATAAGGGGGCCATCGCTAGAGCCTCTGAGGTAGCTGGTCTGATTGGCTGTGAGTTTTCTTACCTTGAAAAGACGAGGATTGATGCTCACACCATCGAGCATACGCCCAAGGACCTCGATGTCGATGGCAAAGTGGTTGCAATCGTGGATGATATGATCAGTACCGGAGGTACCATCTGCCGGGCTAGTGACGCGTTGCGCCGGCAGGGTGCCACAGAAGTACACGCCGCCTGCACACACGGTCTATTCACAGGCGGAGCGATGCTGCGACTGGCCAATCATGTCGATGGGGTCCACAGCACCAACTCGCTGCCCAATCCAAGGGCTGTGGTGAGTGCGGCGCCCTCTTTGGCTAGGGGCTTGAAGCGTCTTATGACGGAAGACTAACGACCTACGGTCGAAATATGTGAATCCGTTTCGTTTATATCGGCCACGCCGTGCGGCGGCTTACCCACACGAGGAGTAGTTCCAATGAGTGTACACATAGCATTTGAAACCCCAAGCGACATACAAGAGCAGGTCTACGAGATGGTTAAGTCTCTAGGCAAGGATGGAAGAGGACGTCTGAAGAAGGGCGCCAACGAAGTAACCAAGGCTGCAGAGCGCGGCACAGCGAAGATGGTAGTAATGGCAGAGAACGTCAATCCAGGCGAGTTGTTGGCTCACATCCCAATGATCTGCAAGGAGAAGAGTATCCCATTCATCTACGTCGAGGACCAGGCATATCTGGCTGAGGCAGCAGGAATGAGCCTAGGCACCAGGACTGCTGCAATTGCGGTAATGGATGTCGATAAGGAAGCCGAGGACAAGTTCAAGGAAGTCGATGGGCACTGCTCGACACTTTCAGAGTAGCTTGGAAAAGGAGTGATTCGAGATGGCTCAAGAGGCATGGCCCGCAGAAGTGGTCGAGGTAGTCGGCCGCACCGGAATGAGTGGTGAGGCGATTCAAGTCAAGGTCCGCGTCAACGATGCAGCCAACCCTCGTGATATCGGTCGAATCATCGCACGTAACGTGCTCGGCCCGATTAGAGTTGGTGACATTCTGATGCTGAAGGACACCGGCCGCGAAGCCCGAAGACTCGGTGGAAGGTGATTCGATGCCTGAGAGACGCATCTGTAGCTTCACTCACGAGGAAATCGAGCCTGGCACCGGTATGATGTACATCAAGCGAGACGGGAGTGTGTTCTGGTTCAAGGACAGCAAGTCTCGCAAGAACATGCTCAAACTCAACCGCAACCCGCGCCGGCTCAAGTGGACCCGGCGCTACGAGAAAGGCGGCATCAAGTAAGGTCTGCAGTCTGGTTCAACCAGTCTAGACACATCGAGTGAGTGCATGTTGGTGGGTCGAACCACAGTTTCTCAGCCGGGTCGATGATATCCAGTTGCAAAGTCGAGCCAGTTCCTTCCTGGACAGTTACCACTGAACTCGTGCTAGCAGGCAAGTAATCGTCTCCAGTAGAATAAAGACTCAATCTGATAGTGTGGTTGGCATCTACATAGGCATCGATTGTGAAGAATTCCATCTTGGCGTTGATTGTCTCAAACAACGGCAGCCACGTCTGCTCCTCTGTGCCTCCCTCGTGGTAGCGCAGGTCCATTACGGCGTGTCCAAGGTGGATGCACTGACCAGATTCATCGCAGTCCTCCATCAGAGCGTAGATCTGGCCTCCGATGGTAGTTGTCCGCACATCCACATGCAATCTGGGAAGTCCAGCAATCCAAATCCCCTCCTCTAGTGGGGCGGTCTCATACACTGGTCCTGTATTAGAGTCGGGTAGAATGGTGGTTGTGCCTCCGATGTTCGAAAGCGCACCTCCCAGATCGAAGGCGAGTGTCTCCATACCCTGTGGCGGGTAATGGTCCTCAAGTCTCCATTCACCGTGATTGGACTGAATCTCAATCCACAAGCCCGGTTGGTCACCAATTCCCTTGAGATAGAAGTCGAACCACTCTAGTAGATCCTGCATCCAGTCGAATCGTGTCATCTGCGGATAGGCCTCGCGCCCACGGCCATCTGCTGATCGGTCGAAGTGGTAATCAGGTCGATCAGGATAATCATGGTCCCATTGGCCAAACAGACCCTTGGCATCGATTCCTACATCTTTCAGCTGATTGATGACTGGGACTGCCATGTGTGGGTCGACATTCCAATCGTGCATCCCCTGAATCAAATAGACTGAGCCGTTGTAATTAGCTAGGACGCGGTCGAGGAAATATCGCTCCTCCCAATAGGTTCCAACTGCCTCACCTCCCCACACGTACGCGCCCGTACCCGCGGCAGGGCCCAGAGCATAGTCTGGGCAGGCATTGCCGGTATCTCCGGAATCGCCGTCAATCCCGTAGCTTCCGTAGACCACATTGTGCATGAATGGTGCTCTAGCCTCAGAAGAACCGTTCTTCCACATCAATTCCATAACACCAATGAGTCCAGAGATTGGGACGATTGTAGCAAGGTGCTCATTACCAAATGTTGCCGCTTGCCAAGGGGTTGAGCCGTCATACGACTTGCCAATCATCGCCACCTTGCCGTTGCTCCAGTTCTGACTTCCTAGCCAAGTTACTGCGGCATCGACACCAAGCTGCTCGGCGTTACCCATCAGATCCATACAGTGATTCGAGCGTCCGGTTCCCATCACTGAGACCTGGGCGAAGCCGTAGCCGTGAGGTAGAATCTGATCGATGATCATCTGACCGAGCCAAGTTCCGGGTACCTCGATGCTCGGAGTGTCTACGCTCTGCTCATCGAAATAAGGACCAAATTCCGCTATCATCGGAACCTGCACTCCCTCAGGTACATCTGGCAGCCAATAGGCGAGGCTAACGAGTCCATCGGGTGCTGCTCCTCCTTCAGCGAGAGGCAGGGTGAATTCTACGAACTGATGTGTCGAGTTCCACTCATTGTCTGTGGGAGTCGGACTGTACGGGCCGAATTCCATCACGAAACTGTGTGGTGCATCAGTGATGTAGGGCCAGTTCGCGCGCTCCCATACGGGTACGCGTTCGTAATCTCCAGTTAATCCCGGAGATTCTTCGACTGAGTCGAAGACGAGATTCTGCATCACTAGTGCGATGAACATTACAGAAACGGCAACCGCAGCGAGTGCAAAGGCTGCCTGTCTAGGCTGTAGATGTGTGCCGATACGGATCTTCTCATCTCTCCAATCCTCGGCAATCTCGGCGACTAGGATGTCACCATCCTCGCTGGTCATAAGGCTTCGAATCAGCGATGTGCCTTGATACCAACGATATTCAGATTACTTTGTGTTGAAATAGGGGAGGGGGGTCGCCCGGCTCATGAGCAACGAGCAGACCACATTCATCATGATCAAGCCCGATGGGGTCGAAAGAGGTCTCACAGACGAGATAATCGGGCGATTCAACGGCATTGGCCTGCGGATGCGTGGCAGGCGAGAGTTGACTCCTCCTCTAGAGCTCGCAGAGGCTCACTATGCAGTCCACAAAGAGCGTCCGTTCTACCCCGAACTCATCGAATTCATCACCTCTGGCCCGGTTGTGGCCATGGCCTGGCATGGGACGGATGCAATCGCAGCCTCCCGAAAGCTGATTGGTGCAACGAACTGGGAGGATGCAGAGCCTGGCACTATTCGTGCAGACTTCGCTCGCAGCATCGACAAGAATGTCATCCACGGCTCGGATGGCGAAGAGACAGCAGCTTTCGAACTGGGGCTTTGGTTCTCTGATGGTCTTGAGGACTGAAAAGAGTGAGTAGCATGAGGTGGGTAAGATGTCAGTACGCAGACAACCCATCGTCGCTGTTCTAGGTCACGTCGATCACGGTAAAACCAGCCTGTTAGACCACATCCGCAGCCTAGGTGCAGATGCTCGCGCCTCGGTGATGGACAGAGAGGCTGGCGGCATAACCCAGCACATCGGTGCCACTGAGGTTCCCGCTGACATCCTCAACACACTTTGCGCCCCACTATTGGGTGGCAAGACATTCGATTCACCCGGGCTTCTGTTCATCGACACTCCTGGGCACCACTCATTCTCCACTCTGCGCTCACGCGGTGGATCTCTCGCTGACATAGCAATCCTAGTCGTAGATGTGATGGAGGGAACTAGACCGCAGACCATTGAGTCACTCAGAGTGTTGAAGGAGGCCAAAACGCCGTTCGTTATAGCAGCCAACAAGGTTGACCGTATCCACGGCTGGAACTCAGAGCAGAATCGCTCGATGGCTGTGTCAATGGGTGACCAGTCAAACGAGGCGATGGGGCTGTTTGAGCAGCGCTACTGGGACTTAGTGGGCCAGTTCGCTGAGCACGGTTTCAACATCGAGCGTTACGATCGAGTTACTGACTTCACCAAGGATATTGCTCTGGTACCAGTTTCTGCCAGGGAGGGCGAAGGCATCCAGGACGTGTTGGCAGTAGTCATCGGACTGGCCGAGCGATACCTAGTCGAGCAGCTCTCCGACATCGAGGGTTCTGGCGAGGGTACTGTACTCGAGATGAAGGAGGAGCGTGGCCTAGGAAAGACGCTTGATGTGATTCTACATCGAGGTTCTGTCAGGAAGGGTGATGAGATAGTACTCGTCACCAATGAAGGCGGCCGAGTTACTCGCGTGAAGGGGCTGTTCTGCCCTCGTGGCATGAGCGAGATGAGGGATGCTGGTAATCGGTGGGATGCTTCTGAGGAAGCGCATGCGGCTAGCGGTCTCAAAATCTCAGCTCCCGACTTGGAGGGGGTCCTCGCGGGCACCACTCTGCGCGTCGTCCACTCTGACTCTGAACGATCTGAGGCTCTTGCAGCAGCCAAAGAAGAATCCGAGCTCTCAATTGAACTCGAGGAAGAAGGTGTTTGCATCAAGGCAGACACTGTGGGGGGACTCGAGGCTTTGGCAAAGGAACTCAACGCGATAGATGTCCCCATTAGGATGGCGAGTATTGGTAAGGTCAGTCGCAGGGATATCCGCAATACTGAGGCGGCTAGCAATCCTCTGCATAGGGTAATCATGGCATTTAGCACCGAGATTCTGCCCGATGCGGTCGCCGAGGTAGAAACATCTGAGGCAGGAGCAAAGCACATCGGCTCGGACATCATCTATCGCATCCTTGAGGAGCATGAGGAGTGGGTCGATAAGCGGACGCACGAGCTCGAGGAAGAGAGTCGTGAGCAGGTTGTCTATCCTGCTAGGATACTACTTCTTCCTGACCACACATTCCGTGTCTCCAAGCCCGCTGTAGTAGGTGTGAGAGTGGTCGCAGGGCGTATCCATGTGGGCCAGTATCTGCTAAAGGAAGAGAGGCGAATCGGACGAATCAAATCCATCCGATCGGGCGAGAGTTCGATGAAGGAAGCAATGCAGGGAGACGAGGTCGCAGTAGCTATCGACGGGGTGACTGTGGGACGTCAAATCGAGGAGGGAGACAGTCTTCTAGTAGACGTCCCCGAATCGCATGCAAAGAAGCTCAGAAAGATGGAATTGACTGCAGCTGAACAGGATGTTTTCGATGAACTGCTAGCCATTCATCGCAAGGATGATCACTTCTGGGGCCGATGAGAAATTTGATGCGTTTAGCGTTCAGGTATACCTAACGCTCAAGTAGTGAATAAGTAGGCCTCGGGATGTTCTAGTAGGGATATCATGGCTGAGACAGCAGACCCTAAGGCTCGCGAACTAATACAGACGGTTTCGCAGATATCCAACGGCCTGATGAACGAGGTCGCCAAGGTCATCATCGGCAAGCAGGAGAATCTACGCAGAATCACGATTGGCATCCTTTCGAACGGTAACACTCTGATTGAAGATTTCCCGGGTCTAGCAAAGACTCTGATGGCCAATACCTTTGCCAGCGCTCTTGGATGTAAGTTCAAGCGTGTTCAGTTCACTCCTGACCTTCTCCCAGCTGACATCATGGGGACATACATGTACGACCAACAGGCTGGAGAGTTCAAACTCAGACCTGGGCCCTTGTTCACCAATGTCCTACTCGCTGACGAGATTAACCGTGCACCGCCCAAGACTCAAGCAGCCCTGCTTGAGGCTATGGAAGAGAAGCAGGTGACAATCGAAGGTATCACCCACAAGCTCCCGGCGCCTTTCATCACAATGGCGACCCAGAACCCGATTGAGCAAGAGGGTACCTACCCACTTCCAGAGGCGCAAATGGATCGATTCCTGATGAAGATGTCAATGGGATACCCGGACCGCCAGGAGGAGAAAGCAATCCTGCAGCGCAGGAAGTTGCGCGGCAAGGATGAGTACGACATCGAGCAAATAACAAGCCCGAAGAAGGTCGTGGCCATGCAGAAGGCACTCGAGACCGTTCACGTCGACCCGGCAATCATGTCCTATGTAGTCGAGTTGGTCCAGCGCACCCGTGAGGATCATCGAGTAATCACCGGAGCGTCTCCACGCGCAAGTCAGTCTCTGTTCAAGACTGCACGCGCATCTGCCGCTATCGATGGTCGTGACTACGTTATTCCAGATGACATCAAGAATGTCGCCCTAGAGGTGGTCAGTCACAGAATTGTGCTCAAGCCTGAGTCGAAGATTCGTGGTGTCACCGGCCGCCACATCACTCGCAAGATTCTGAGCGAAGTTCCCGTCCCTGTCATCCAGTGATAGGCAAGATTGACGGTAGTCCCGTGGTTTTCCCCCACTGAGCGAGATGTCCGGGCCAGTAGTAATCGCTGTGGTGAATCATAAGGGCGGGTGCGCCAAGACCACAACAGCGGTCAACATCGCCTCCGCTCTGGCAGTCGGAAACGAGGAGTTGGGCATTGCTGCCCGGAGGGTTCTCGTGATTGATTTGGACCCCAAGGGCAACATTGCCACCACCTTCGGAATCGACAAGAAGACACTCGGTCCGACCATGAATGAGTTGTTCAAGGGAGGTGTGAATGGTTCACCAGTCAGCCTCAACGAATGCCTGATTGGGCCCGACAGGTTGACTGAGGCTATGCGCGAGTCGTGGAAACTGCATAATCCGAATCGCAAGCGCGGTCCTCCCAAGGGAATTGCAATCGAGAATCTTTGGCTGCTTCCCGCTGATCTGGACCTGTCTGGCGTAGAGATTGATCTAGCGACCCGAATAGGTCGAGAGAACCGACTCAAACTAGCACTGCAAGACTCAGTCGGGCACTTCGATGTAGTCATCGTCGACACTCCTGCCTCTTTGGGTCTGCTCACAATCAACGCACTGGCGGCCTCCAACTGGATTCTGATACCGATTCAAGCCGAGTTCTACGCCCTCGAGGGCATGGGTCAACTGATGAATGCCATCCGAGATGTCCAGAAAGCCATCAATCCGAATCTCAAGCTGTTTGGAATAGCTCTGACCATGGTTCAGACAAACAGTAACCTGGGCGAGGCGGTCGCCGAACGTGCGCGTAAGCACTTCGGTGATCGAGTATTCGAAACCGCCATACACCGATCGGTGGCTATTGCAGAAGCGCCCTTAGAGGGAGCACCAATAGTCATCGCGAAGAAACCAAACAAGTCCAATCAAGGAAGCAGGGCCTACTGGGAGCTAGCTAAAGAGGTCGATGCCAGAATTGGCAGAATTGTTGGCGGGTAGCCTACTCGGCTTTGCTGACGTTAATCGCACAAGCGCGTCCGTCTGGTGCTTCGCCAAGCTCGAACTCGACTTCGTCACCCTCGTTGAGTGTTCCAGAATCTACATCTGACTTGTGAACGAATACATCGTTACCATCTTCTTTCTCTATGAAGCCAAAACCCTTCACGCGGTTGAACCATTTCACTGTACCCTGAGGCATATTTGGTATCGCCTCGCTCATACTACTTCAACGAGACCTATTAGCAACTCAAATTGAGAGGATTGAGGGGTTATTCCTCTCCGACCCGCTCTAGAGCAGATTGCTTGGTATCGAGTAATGCAGACTCCCACTTCGACTTCAACTCAGCCTCGAGTGACTTCATCATCTCCTTAATCTCCTTCTTCGACCAGTCTCCACGCTTGTTGAACTGTTCTTCAAGAGTGGACAACATCTCCTGCTCGCGCTTCTTTGCGAACTCTGAAACCTTCTGCTCCATCTCGACTTCGAGCTCGAGTGCCATCTCTTGGCGCCGTAGACGCAGGGCAGCGAGCAGAGTTTCTCTCTCGGCGCGGAATCTCCTGTCTAATTCCTCTAGAGCAGCTCGCTCTGACTCCTCCTCAAGTTCCTTGATGCGGACCTTGACATCGGCCTTTGCCTTCTTCTCGAGTGATTTGCGCTCCTCCTTGAGTTGTTTCTCAAGTTCGGCCTCTCTCTCGCGCCGTGCCTCAGAAATTCTTTCTCGCATCTGCATCTCCTGCTCAAGTCTGTGAGTCTCTATCTTGCGATGTACTCCTGTCTCCATGGCCTCCCTGAGGTCCATCTCTACACGTCGCTGCATCCTCTCTACGTCTTGTGATGCCTCAAGCTCGAGTCTCTCCTCAAGGAAGGCTCTGCGGCGCTGGTACTCAGTCTCCATCTCATCTTTGAGCCGGTCACGCAGCTTTGCCGCGTGTGCCTCGATTCTGCGGTCCCTCTCTAGGTCGAGTTGCTCTCGAAGTCGGTTCTCTTCGCGGCGTAGTCGGTGAAGCATCTCCTCGCGAAGCAAACGCTCCTCGCGCTCCAGTGCCTCGGTCTCAAGACGTTCCATCTCATCCTCGAGCTCTGCCCGCAGATCAGATTCAATTTGTTGCAATCTTTCTTCGAAGAGAATCTCATTCGCTTTGCGCATCGCTCCATGCATGCCAGAAACTCTCTCTGTCATCTCAGCGATACGCATTCGGCGCTCTCGGCGGATTCCGGATCGGATTCTAGATTCCTCGTCCAGCCTCTCTCTGGCACGGGCTACAGACTCCATGTTCGAGGAGGCTGATAGAGCATGCTGAGCACGTAACGTGGCCAGTTCGTCGATACCTTCGGTATCGTTGTCATCTGGTGACTTGCTCTCACTCATGGGATCCCATCCCCGAGTTGTCGCTGATTCCGGAGTATTTGAGAGAGAAGGGTCGGATTCGGCCGATAAACGCGGTTTGGCAAGACTATCAGACAGCACCATGCTAGAAGGTGACGTTGAACTTTGAATCGCAAGCAGGACACTTCAGCTCGCGAGCTCCAGGCTTTGGCCTGATTCTGAGTTGTCTCTCACAGCCGGGGCAGTCGATCTCGACTTTGAGAATCTTAGGAACGAGGGTGAACTTGCCTGTGCAGGCGCTGCAATTCAGTTCAGTTGGTCGCTCTTCGGTACCTGCTACTATGACAGTGTTGCAGTGCGGGCAGGGAAGGGTCTCATCGGTTAGATTGTCGACTGTGGGTTGGTGACTGACCCGGCATACCGCGCCGCAGATCTTGCACTCCTTCTCACCCAATCCCTGAGGGAGCATGTGGCCGCAATGAGCGCATTCTGCCAGCGGTGCGGCGTACCTTGACTCAATCTCCACTGAATCGGCCATGACCCTCGATTCAGGGCCGGGTTAATCAAGCGGTCGCAGACAAGTCTTCGCGAGATGTCCCTAAGGCCACCCTTAGGGCTTGCACCAAATCGTCCTTGAGGTCGCGCCCTAGAGTTGCCAGCGTGGTGAATCTCTCCGGGCCGGTTCCGGTCACCCACATGCCATTCAGTATGACCAGTAGAGCGCTCGCCTCATGCAGTGCCACACCCGCTGCCAATTTGATTTCCCAGCCGCCGAGCACAATGCAGACCAAAAGCACGGTGATTCCAACTGAGATTACGATATTAGTCGAAACAGCTCTCCTAGTCCTCTTTGAGAGGTCGATGAATCGAGCTAGGGCTCTCGGGTCTTCACCAGGGATGAGAACATCGGCAGCATCTAGATTGACCTGTTCACCGCTGCCGACTGCGATTCCGACGTCTGCAGCTGCGAGTGCTCCAGCGTCATTGAATCCATCTCCTGCCATCAGAGTCTTGCGCGCCTTGGAGCGTTCAGATACCCACTGAGCCTTGCCCTCAGGGTCTACTCCTCCTCTACAGGAATCTGAGGGTATTCCAAGACGGGCGCCGAAGGCCTCGACGCTGGCTTGCTCATCTCCACTGAGAATCTCAACTCTGACTTCGTTATCCCTAAGTGCTGCAATCATCTCATCAACTCCGTCTCTGGCATCATCATGTGCAAAGCCAAATGCAGCAATTGCTCGGCCGTCTACAGCAAGGACGCTGGCTCCGTGACCGGCCTGTCTGGACTCAGCCAGTGCCGCATCGATGTCTAGTGGGATCTCTACTCCGCGTCCGAGCAGCCAATCAGCTCGCCCTAGCATGACCTCTTGGCCGCGCAGCTTGCCGCTGACACCCGCATCGCCGTCAGTCAGGCCGGTGATGTTGCTGGGAGTTAGCGAGCGTTCTTTGGTGAGTGCGATGATGCTTCTCGCATAGGGATGGTTCGAGCGTTGCTCGAGTCCTGCAGCAATCTGTAAAGCTCGGAAATCATTCTCATCTTCCCCTACGGTGATTCCCGTCATCCTCGGACTGCCGCTTGTGAGTGTCCCCGTCTTGTCAAGCAAGGCCAACTCTACACCGGCAGCCGCCTCCAGCACATCCCCTCCTCTTGCGACTAATCCCGACGCTGAGGCTGCAGAGAGTGCCGCAGCGTGTGGAACCGGGGCTGCTAGAAGCAGTGAGCATGGGCAAGATACCACCCATAGCAGGAGTGTAGTAAGGAGTGCTTGCGAAGTGGCTCCATAGACGAGGTATCCGATGAATGGTGAGCCGATTAGTACCAGAGGCACCCAGATTGCGGTGAATTTCTCGATTACACTCTGAGTTCTAGTTGGCTGGTCACGGTAGTTTCTGACTAAATCAATCAGACTGGACAGTCTGGTGTCGTCTCCTCCTGCTGTAGCCTTGACTACCAAGGGGCCGCGGACCAATACCAGCCCAGCCTCTACGTTGTCTCCTTGATTGACTGGGATAGGGATGGGTTCACCGGTAAGCGGTGCACGGTCTATGGATCCGGTTCCTTCGGTAACTACTCCATCTACAGGCATTACCTCTCCAGAGCGCACCTCGACTAAGTCGCCCAACTCAAGCGCCTCGACCGGAATCAGGTCCTCATTCAGACAATCTGATACGGACAGGGATGGATTTGATGTGATTTGAAGGACATTGATGGTTCTGTCTTTTCTCTCCTCTGAATGAACCGGGTTAGCCAAACGAGCTCTCCTTGGTAGTCTGTCGAGACCTCCTTGCATCGACTCTCGGGCTCTGATTAGTGCCCTCTCTTCAAGATGTGAGGAGAATCCAACTAGTCCGACCACCATCAGAGCTTCTGCCCATTCCTGTAGTAAAAGAGCCCCTAAGACAGCTAGGGAAGTGAGGATCTGGAAACCCATGACCCTGTTCTGGATACTCCCAATTGCGTCTTGGAACATCTGGTTACCAGCGAATAAAACTCCGAACAGGGCAATCAGTGATGCGAGTTGGTTGGGGATGGCTGAAATCTGTTCTATTGCCACTACTCCAAGAAATAGAGGAACAGTCATGGCGGCTCCTAGCAGTCTGATTTGGTCAGATCTCAACCTAGAGGTGCGCGAAGGAGAAAGTTGGAACTCCTCTCCAAGTATCCTTGTGAGATGCTGTTCTGAGATATCTCTCAGAGTAGGGTCGGAAATCCACATCTTCTGAATGTCTATCCTCCCATCATTCAAACGCACATTCAGAATTCCTGGTACATCCATCAGAGTGCTGCGAAGCTTGCGCTTATCGACGCCGATTCTAGCGGCGGCTGTCTTCGGTGTAACTCTGTCCACAGACATCCAAGACTCCTCAGGAGAATGGCCTAGGTTTTCCAGTACTGAGGAGGCTCTAGATACTCTGCCTCTGCTTACATCTACTTGCAGCCTCACAGTGCCTTGAGTCACAGAGATTCTGCATTGCTCGATTCCGGGTAATCGGCTGACTGCCCTAGTCGCCTTCATCGCGCAGTCGGGGCAATCCATACCACTGATGTTCCATTCGAATTCATGCACACCGTCAGCTGCCAGATCCAAATCAATTGAATCGCTAACCGAAGCGGCCACAGCATCGATTACTGGTTCAGGCTTACTCGCTGGCTTTGATTTTGGCTTGGGAAGAGTGGGGAGTTTGACGGATGAGAACATCGATTTGAGCGAAAATGGCTCTTTATGCGGTTTCTTCGAAACCGGGGTTTCCTCCTCGTCATCGAGCAAGAGGAATTCGTCGACATCTTCGCCCATGGCAATCCCATCTCGTAGTGTCGCTTGAATATGATGTGTGCCTATGAGGGATTAAATCATCAGCAAAGAGTCATCCCGAGAGAATATGGAGGGACTGGCGGACAATCTTGAGATTGACATGGTGGTCTTCGATATCGATGGTACTTTGCTGGACTTCAGTGGGCTACATCCCGAGTTGATTCCGCTCGTTCGCCGACTCGAAGAACGTGGTGTCATTGTATCTCTTGCCTCCGGTAGGGCACTGCCCAACATCACCCCAATTCGACAGGCTCTGGGAGTATCCGGATTTATTGTGGCCGAGAACGGCGGGGTAGTCTGGGACAGTTCTGAAGGGCATGAGATACGAGTTCTCGCAGATGGTTCTAGGCCCAAGAAGGCAGCTCAGTGGTTGGCTACTCAGATTGAAGGATTCGATATCAAGGGCATCGAGTCCAATCGTTGGAGAGAAACCGAGTGGTGCATGATAGAGACGGGTATGGAACATCAGATGCGAGAACTACTCTCGCAAACAGAGTGGTCCGACCTATTGGTCGTATCAACGGGCTTCGCAATCCACATCACATGTCCGGGAATCGATAAGGAAGCAGGTCTGAGGGTGGCTCTCAAACAGCGAGGAATAAATCCGAGCAGAGTGCTTTCGTGTGGGGATGCTTTGAATGATATCTCGATGTTTGGTTACTGTGGTTACTCAGTCGCTGTGAACAGCAGTCTCAGCGAGGTGGTGGAAGCTGCAGACTTTTTGACTGAAAGCGACGGATTGGAAGGCACTGTAGAGTTGCTCAAGGCTCTGCTCGACATCCTATGAGATTAGGTGGTGCAGGCGGCAGGATTCGAACCTGCGAAGCACTACGCAGAGGATCTTGAGCCCTCCCCCTTTGACCACTCGGGTACACCTGCGGCGTGTGGAAGGGAGTTGGGGTCTTGATACCCGCGCCTCGGGGGTGTGAATTGGAGTATGCGAGGAATTGTTCAATAGTTACCTGTGGTCCACTCGTAGCGGGTTGCTCTGATGGATGATGGAGGCGATGCACCTAGGCTCAACAATAAGCAGTTGGCGATGGTCGAGAAGTCTTTGTTCGAACTGCTTAGGAACCAGAAGAGTCAGGTCGTTCCAGTTGAATTACCGGTACCCTCATTCTGGGTCTCAGTCGGTCAATTACTGCACCATTTAGAGAACGAACTGGCCGAGACAATCCGCGACAAGGGTATGGGTGCTGAGGCCCAGATGAAGTCACGCAGACTCGGAAACATCAGGACCTGTATCAGCGATCTGACCAGACTGCGTCTGAACGCATTCACACAGAACGCTGTACTGTCCAATTTGATGAAGTCGCCTCAGGGTGATGCGATGAGTTCAGCGGCAGGATTCCAAAGTCTAGACTGGCAGAGACACGACGCTGCAGAGAGGGCTTTTCACGCTGGCATCGGACATCTGGTTGAGAAGTACAAGCACGAGGTGTCTTGGAACGCCCTACAGCACGGCTCCAGCACCGAGACGATTAGTGCCCCCAAGGCCGTTGGTCACTCTCCGCTCACAGAATTCTCAGAGCCGCAGGAAGAAGATTCAGTTGTTACAACTCCAGCTCCGGTTCAGCCTGCCTCTTCAGGCAACTGGGATGATCCCGATATGGATGAAGAAGATAGAATACGACAAATCGATGCTTTTCCGAATCGGGCTACAGGGGCTTCCTCTCCTCCAGCCCCTCCTGATCCAGATGAGGATGATGGGTTGATGCGGATTCTCATTCTCAAGGACATGGATGAACCGATTATTTCCGCCGATGGCTCGGAGATGGTACTGACTGCGGGTGATGTAGAGTCATGCTCTTCTCTAATCGCTGAAACTCTAATCGCTGCTGGTCTGGCTGAACCAGCCCCGCTTTGAGGAATGACTTAGTGTCGTCTGAGGAGGCTTGGCTCACCATAGGTGAGCCAATGGGTAAGACAATCACTAGGAAGCAAGTTGACCAACTGAGGAAGGAGTTCGCCTCCGACCCATCGAACAAAGTGGCGCAGAACGCTGTGACTAATGTGCAGCTCCCTGACCTGACCATGAACAGAGATGTCGTACAAGACACTGCGAATACTTTCAGCACCAAACTCGATGATTGGAAGGTAACCGCTCAGATGAGGACTGGTCGCTGCTGGCTATTTGCCACACTGAATCTTTTCCGTCCAGGGACGATGAAGAAGATGAATGTCAAGGAATTTGAATTCAGTCAGGCTCACATCCATTTCTGGGACAAGTTCGAGCGCTCTAACCACCTGCTGGAAGCGATTATTGAAACCGCAGACAGTCCTGTAGATGATCGTACCATCCACTTCCTTCTATCCGACCCTATCGGTGACGGTGGTCAGTGGAACATGGCGATGAATCTGATTCGCAAGCACGGCCTTGTTCCTAAGTCAGCATATCCTGAATCGAATACCAGCAGTGCCACACGCTGGATGAACACTGAGCTGAAGAGCTTTCTCAGAACCTCTGCATGTGAGATTCGCGGCATCCTCGAGGGAGGTGGTTCAGTGAATGATGCCCGGGCTCACAAGGAGAAAAGAATGGCCGATGTCTGGAAGATGCTCTGCATCCACCTAGGGACTCCTCCGAAGAGTTTCGACTGGCAATGGAGAGACAAGGACGGTGATTTTCACCGCAAGGGTAGGATGACTCCTCAGGAATTCGCTACTGAGTATGTTGACATCGAATGGGAGGATTATGTGTGCGTGGTCAACGACCCTAGAAACGAGTACTACCAAACCTACACAGTGGATTTCCTGCAGAATGTCGCTGGAGGTCCACCCGTAGTCTATCTCAATGTGCCTAGCAAAGAAATGAAGGCGATTACTCAGAAGTTACTCGAGGATGGAACTCCTGTTTGGATGGGATGTGATGTAGGAAAGGAGATGGATCGTAAGCGAGGACTGTGGGATGCTAATCTCTACGATGTCGAAGGACTGTATGGAGTCAGTTATGGGATGGGCAAGGCAGACCGATTGAGGCACAATCAGACCATGATGACCCATGCCATGCTGTTCACGGGTGTCGATGTGGTTAACGGAAAGCCACGACGCTGGCGCGTCGAGAACTCATGGGGAGAGGATAACGGCCAGAAGGGCTACTACACGATGAACGACTCATGGTATGACGAGTACATGTTCGAAATCGCAGCCCCGAAGGACTACCTCACAGAGAAGATGCTAGATGGTCTTGATACCGAGCCGGTCGTTCTTCCAGCTTGGGATCCGATGGGTAGCCTAGCCTAGGTTGCGCAGGTTGATCTCGATAGTGACCGAGTCAGGGATAGGAATTCTCAGGACCTTTCTGAGTGCCTTCTCGTCCTTCGCTGTGTTGGTAACCAACTCTAGTAGGCGCTTGTGGACTCTCATTTCCCAGTGATCCCAAGTCTCAGAGCCTTCACCATCGGGACTCTTACGGCAGGGAACAACTAGTCTGCGAGTGGGCAGAGGTATCGGTCCGCGCAGGTTGACACCTGTCTCCTCGGAGATAGCCTTGATCTGACCGCAAACCTGGTCGACATCAGTGTGATTCTCGCCAGTCAGCCTGATGGTAGTGAC
>CEUZ01038780.1_pt1 | contig 17071 bp, 15 predicted proteins | sample 361511 | NCBI WGS metagenome assembly CEUZ01 (sample SAMEA2622822, study PRJEB7988) | marine metagenome | biome: marine biome (ENVO:00000447); feature: surface water layer (ENVO:00002042); material: "saline water (ENVO:00002010), including plankton (ENVO:xxxxxxxx)" | depth 5 m
CCCAAGGACTGGGGGGACTTCCAAAATTCGGATACGAACTGGAGAAACCGTTTTGAAGGGGTTTTCTCTAATCTGTCTGCCCATATTCGAAGTGCTTTTCTGAATTGGGTTGGGTTGGAATCTAATACTACACATCCACCGATGGTTTCCATGGGTGAAAAACTGCGGATAATAAACCGTTCATCCATGAGGGCTGCCACCGGTTTTTCAAGGAGAAAGAGTACATTCGCGGACTGGCCTGCTTCTAAAAGTTTTGGCAAAAACGCTTTGGCCATGACTTCAGCCGTACCCATGTGGAGGTGTACGCGCTGACGGTTCTTCAATTTCCATTTCGTATCGGGGATCATGGTTACATGGGCAATGATTTTTTCTGTAGCCTTTACCCGGTTTGGCTCAGCAATAATTGTGCCCCGGTGTAAATCTTCTAATTCCGTCCCCCCCAAATTGATGGCGGCACGATCACCCATTTTCACTGATTTTGTATCGGTACCGTGGGTTTGAAGTCCACGAACTTTCGCTTTTTGATTTCCGGGGATAATCTCTAATTCTGTCCCTGTTTTGGTTTTACCTGATAAGACGGTTCCCGTCACAACGGAACCGAACCCTGTTTTTGAAAAAACACGATCCACCGGCAAATGGAAAAAACCCCGATCCAGCCCCGCTTCGATGGATTTTGATAGTTCTACAATGACGGACTTAAGTTCACCAACCCCTTCCCCTGTTTCGGTGGACGTACGGATAATGGGTGCATCCTTGAGAAAGGTGTCGGCTACCAAATCTTGGATTTCCAACTCTACCAAATCGATCCAATCCTTGTCGTCAGGGATATCCGTTTTGGTGAGGGCAATAATGCCATGCTCCACGCCTAGAAGCTTGAGAATGTGTAGGTGTTCTTTGGTTTGAGGCATGATGCCGTCATCGGCAGCGATGACCATAAGGGCAATGTGGACGGTGGAGACGCCGGCCACCATGTTTCGAATAAATTTTTCGTGGCCAGGGACGTCAATAATGGTGATGGATTGATCCAGGTAGGCAAACCCCAGATCGATGGTCATGCCCCGGGCTTTTTCTTCAGCGAGGCGATCCGTATCCGTGCCGGTGAGGGCCTTGACCAAGGCCGTCTTCCCGTGGTCAATATGACCAGCTGTACCGATAACTATTTGCATGATTCTCTTTGTGGTTAAATCGCATTGATTGCCCTTGCCAAATCTTTTTCCTGTCCTGGTATAACCGCTTTTAAATCAATGTAAAATGTATTCCCGTGGATGTACCCCACTACAGGATGTTCACAGTTTCGAAATAATGCCGCTAGTTTGGATGCGCGTATTCCCTTGGGTTTAAACTGAAATGCCATGCTTTCCAACTTCTCTTCCGGTAAAGATCCACTCCCCGCCTCTACATCAGATTCTACAAGAGAAATACCCAGTGTATCTACAGTCTTTTTCAGTAAATGGGAGAGTATTATTTCTCCTCTTTTCGTCAGAGATTTTCTAGAAGCCGTCATAAGAGAAATTGTCAAATTATCTTTGGATGGGCCATCGTCATTATAGGAGCGCAACGACTCTTCTAAAAATGCCAAACTCCATTTATCACAACGGACGGCTCGTGCAATGGGATTTATTTTCAAGCGATTTACCAATGTCTTTTTCCCGACGATGAGTCCTGCCTGAGGGCCGCCCAACAGTTTGTCACCGGAAAAAGTCACCAATCCCGCACCGGACTTTACCACATCCTGGACGAGCATGTCTCTTGGCACACCTTTGTAGGATAAATCCACAAGAGCGCCGCAGCCTAAGTCCGCCACGACAGGAATTCGCTTCTTTTTACCCAATTCTACCAATTCTGATATGGTTACGACCTTGGTGAATCCCCGCACCACATAATTACTGGTGTGAACCCACAAAATCATGCCCGTATTTTTGGTGATGGCCTTTTCATAATCTTTCAGGTGAGTGCGATTGGTAGAACCCACTTCTTTAAGAATGCATCCGCTTTTTTTAATGACATTAGGAATGCGGAATGAGCCACCGATTTCCACTTGTTGCCCTCGAGAAACGATCACTTCTTTACCTTCACCCAATTCATTGAGGGCCAAAAGCACTGCTGCCGCATTATTATTCACAGCCATGGCGGACTGGGCACCTGTAAGTGCGGATAGCAATCTATTTACATGATCTTGGCGCTGACCCCGTGTGCCTTTGGGTAGATCAAATTCTAAATTGGTATAACCGGAAATACGCCTAGCCACTTGTTTGGCGATGGATTCTTTCATGGGTGCTCGACCCAAACCGGTGTGAAGGACAATCCCCGTACCGTTAATAACGGATTGCATATTGGGAGCCGTTAATCGTTCAATTTCGGAAAGAATATTTTGTGTAATTTGGGGGCGTTTCAGTTTGAGCGTCCCTTTTTTGGCGGACCGACGAAACCCATCCAATTCAGATTTTATTATATAAGTTATATACTTAGTATTATGTAATTTATAATCATCGTATTCAAGTAATACTTCTGATACGGAAGGAAGTTCTTTGAGTTGATTTTGGGTCATTGTGTCGCGGAAAGTATATTAATTAATTCCCTGAATCAAGACCTTACCGCCGCTCTTCGCATGAAGAAGGCAAATACTACACTGGGGATAAGCAGTATACCCATGGCGGGGAATACGGCAGCTACGCCCATATTTTCTGCAATGAGTCCGCTGAATCCAGCAGCGAATGAGCCTATTCCAAAACTCAAGAAAAAGCTGATACCGTAACTCAGTCCCCTATTCTGGCTGTGGGTAAAACGGGCAATGAGTGTATTGCCAATGGGCTGGTTGCTGAAATAAGCCACGCCCAAGAGCAAACTGGATATAATGAGAAAAATATCGGTGGTATATCCCATGAGGATCAGTAAAGGAATATTCGCGAAAATGATAAAAATGAGTGCGGTGGTCTTTCGAAACCGTTCTCCAATCCTCGCACCGACCAATTGACCGCCTACACCAGCAATAAAGACCATGGTGGGAAAAATCCCCGCTTTCATATTGGCACTAAGATTCGGGAGGGTGGCATTGGTATTTTCTGCAAAATGAACAGGCATAAAGGTGGTAAATCCATAATAGGCCATGCCCATGAAGGCATTGGTGAGAAAATAGAGAATCAAAGCGGGCTTATTGGTGGCTTCTTCATGGTTGGCAAATTCTTCTTCAGGTATATTGCTTCGTTTGCGATAGGGAATGGCAAAAAATGTACTGATAGCCAGAATGCCATTAAAAACACCGAGGAAAGCATAGGCCGACCTCCAGGAGATTATTGCAGCCAATGTGGTGGCCAAAAGGGGTCCGGCCGCTGATCCTGTAGATCCGAATATCCCATGAATAGCCATCCCCCTTGTAAGGGACTTCACCCGATGAGAAATAAGGGTAAGTCCAGCTGGATGGTATATACTGCAGAAAAAGCCCATAAGTCCCAAGCTAACCACCATCATTTGAAATGATCCGGATAGTGCAACCAAAAGAGCTGAAATAGATGATCCTGACTGGTAAATAAGTAAAAGCTGACGCCCACCGAATCGCTTTTCGGCCCATCCTGCAGGAATGGCGCCCAAACCGAACATGAACGCGCTGACTGTGACTACAAACCCAAGCGTGTCAAGTCCTACGCTGAATTCATTTCGAATGACGGGAATAAGGCTGGGTAGGGCCAGCATAAGTGCATGCACCGATAGATGACTTCCACCGGTGATACTCAGAATGGTCTTTTCAAAACGAGTCATAAATAAAAAAGCCTCACCACCAAAGGTAATGAGGCTTTATAATAAAATGGAAAAACAGAATTACCGTTTCTCAGCGATACGCGTCGCTTTGGATCCGGTGAGTTTCCGCAGATAATTGAGTTTGGCGCGACGGACTTTACCGCGGCGTTTTACTTCAATATTCGCAACCATGGGTGAATGGATTGGGAAAATCCGTTCTACACCAATCCCGCCGGATATTTTCCGTACGGTAAATGTTTCAGAAATGTCACTGCCTTTACGGCCGATCACAATACCTTGAAATTTCTGGACACGCTCTTTACCGCCTTCAACCACGCGCACATCAATAGAAACGGTATCCCCTGCACCAAATTTAGGTACGTCTGTTTTGAGTTGGCCTTCTACAACCGGTTTCATCTTATTCATCGTTTCGCTCCGATTCCTTTAATCTTAAATAACTTTTCCAAATATCCGGACGCTTTTGCTGCGTCACTTCTTCACGGCGTTTTTGACGCCAGTCTTCAATCTTTTGGTGGTGCCCCGATAATAGTACTTCCGGCACATCCATTCCTTCAATTTCTCGCGGTTGAGTATAGTAGGGGGCATCCAATAAATCCGTGGCGAATGTATCGCTCAAGGCCGAATCCAGTTTATTCAACACACCGGGAATGAGCCGTACAATACTATCAATCATAATCAACCCTGGAATTTCTCCACTGGTGACCACAAAATCTCCAAGGGAATATTCATGTGTCACATATTTTTCGATGACCCGTTCATCCACACCCTTATAGTGTCCGCAAATGACAATAAGCTTTTTCACAGTGCTGTTTTCTTCAGCAGAACTGTGATCCCAAGGCTTCCCCTGAGGTGATGGGTAGATCATCCGTAGATCATCTGGCCCACCTACCGTTTCGATGGCATGTTCAATGGCCTTAAATAAAGGCCGTGGCATCATCACCATACCGGCACCGCCGCCGAATGGCGTATCGTCTATTTGACGATAATTGCCTTCGCCATATTCCCGGAGGTTGATGATATGAAGGCTAACCTTCTCTCGCTCAACCGCCTTTCGGAGCATCGTGTGCTCCACCACCGATTCCACCATTTGTTGGATCGGTGTAATAATGGCGATTTGGGTCTTCAACCTAATAAGCCGTCCATGGGGGTGATGGTCACAATGCCCATCTGTACATCCACCGCACGGACAATTTCCGGTACAACCGGAATCAATACTTCTTTTCCACCCCTATCGATAACATATACATCGCTGGCAGGAAGATTCATCATATCTGTCAATTCGCCCACAATTTCACCATTGTCTGTAACCACCGTTGCCCCCAACAGGTCTGGCGATATCATATTGATGGGATCTTCATCCGTGATGGAGGCAAATAATAGCTGCCCAATCATGGATTCTGCTTCATCACGGTTTTTGGATCCTTCAAATAAGAAACGACGTTTTTTATCTACGCCTGTGATCTTTTTGAGCTTCACATCCCGAGCCAAATTCGAATCAAAACCGATGTAGAGTGGTCTATCCACATATTCGTCAAACTGACGGATAAGAGGACGAACACCCACTTCGCCGTTTAAGCCGGCCACACGGGTAATTTTTGCAATGGCAAAAAGCTTATTGCTCATTCGTATCGATAATTTCCAATTGGGCTCTTTTGCCACCCTCTTTGGCGTTGATGGCAAATAATATGGTCCGAATTGCTGAAATATTGCGACCCTTTTTCCCAATTACTTTACCAAAATCACCATCGCCCACTCGCAATTCGAATAAAATCGTATCATCTGATTCAATGGCCTGAACGTCCACTTCATCTGGTTTATCAACCAATTGCTTCACGGCGTATTCAATGAATTCCTGCATCTTCTATCTCCTTTTAGTCAATATGCTTTATGCGTCTTCAGTTTTTTCTTCTTCAGCATCCCCGTCGTCACCAGATACTTCTGCTTCCGTTTCTTCTTCAGCAGGTTCCTTTTCTGGCGCTTCGTCAGTACTTTCCTCAGCTGCCTCTTCTTCAACAGGTGTTTCTACTTCTTCCTCGACTTCCGGCTCAGCTTCAGTCTTCTCGGATGCTCCTTCCTCTTCGGGAGATACTTCTGTCAATTCTTCCGCTTCAGGGACTGCTTCTTCTTCGGGAGCTGCTTCTACTTCTTCCTCGGCTGGTGCTTCTTCTTCAGCTGCAGCCTCTGCGGCAGCCGCCGCTTCAGCATCGGCCTGTGCCTTCACTTCTGCTTCTTTTAACTTTTTATCTGCACGTGCAGCAGCACGTTTATTCTTGGTTTCTTCCCGATTCATGGCCCATTTCTTCATTTCTTTTTCGATGGCTTTCTCATCTAACCCTTGTTGGGTTAAATGCCACCGATGTGCCAATCCGCTCCGCTTCATTAATCCATGAGCAGCTTCAGAAGGCTGTGCGCCTATTTTGAGCCATTCCATGAAACGGTCTTCTTTTAAATCGTATGATTTGTTTGCATCAATTGGATTGAACCAACCCAATTCCTCAATGGCGCCACCATCACGGCGATTCCGTGAATCCATTACTACTACACGGTAAAAGGGTCTGTTTCTACGTCCAATTCGTTTTAATCTAATTTTCGTAGCCAATACGTTAATCTCCTTAGTTTAATCCCATCATTTGGTTTTTCAAATTTTTCGGCAGTTTCATTTTGCCCATTTTCTTCACCATTTTTTTCATTTGAGCAAATTGCTTCAAAAGCTGGTTAATCTCTTGGACCGGCCGTCCCGATCCTTTTGAAATCCGTGTTCGGCGAGATCCGTCTATAATATTTGGATCTTTTCGTTCAGATGGCGTCATTGAACTGATTATGGCTTCTGTCCATACCAGTTGACGATCATCTAGATCGATACCTTTTAGCATTTTACGGTTCATTCCAGGCATCATGCCCATAATTTGGTTCAGTGGACCCATCTGTTTAAGTTGTTTGAGCTGATCCTTAAAATCATCCAGATCAAAGGTCGCTTTCTTCAGCTTTTCTTCTAAGGCTTTTGCCTGGTCTTCATCCACAATACTTTGGACTTTTTCAACCAGAGACACCACATCTCCCAGACCTAAGATTCGATCCACGATTCGTTTTGGATCGAATAGCTCGAGTCCATCTGATTTTTCGGATACACCGATAAATTTAATCGGCACTCCAGTCACAGCGGTGATACTTACGGCGGCGCCACCTCGGGCATCTCCATCCAACTTAGTCAGGATCGTTCCCGTTAGAGGCAGAGCTGCAGAAAAGGCTTCAGCGGAATTCACCGCGTCTTGCCCGGTCATTCCATCCGCTATGAATAAAATTTCATCGGGAGAAACCGCTTCGGCAATCTCTTGCACTTCTGTCATCATTTCACCATCCACATGGAGACGACCTGCTGTATCTAAGATTACCACATCGGTTTTCGATGCTTTCGCTTCTTCAACTGCACTTTGACAAATAACCACCGGATCTCCGGAACCTTCATCATACACCGACACATCAACGGATTTGCCTACTTGGACCAATTGCTCAATCGCTGCAGGACGATATACATCCGCCGCAGCCATCATGACTGACTTTTTCTGTTTTTTCAACAGGAGAGCCAGTTTTCCGCAAGTGGTGGTTTTACCCGCCCCTTGGAGGCCTGCCATTAATATTACGGCCGGTTTTTTTGAACCTAGTTCAAGCGACTTGGCGTCTTTCCCCAAAAGGGTCACCAATTCATCGTGAATGATCTTAATGAATTGTTCGCCCGGTTTTACGGATTTTAGAACTTTCGTCCCTTCGGCACGATTTGTCACGCGGCTCACAAATTCTTTCGCCACCTTGAAGTTTACATCCGCCTCTAAAAGGACGCGGCGAATCTCTCGAGATGTCTGCTGAATATTCGAGTCATTAATCTTTCCCAAACCGCGTAGGTTTCGGAAGATGGTGTCGAACCGGTCTGCCAGCTGATTAAACATAAATTTTCGGCTCAATAATAGCTTGGGATATTAACTTACTTTTCTTCTCTAAATCAATAAAGAAAGCGAAACCATTTCTACCTTATTTTCTTCTATGGAATATGGTATATCATCTACGATTTCATCCGATCTGCCTAGAATTAGAGAATTGAATGAAATGGCGCTTCCAGCCGTTAATAGTATCCCCATTGAGGATTTCAATCATTTTTTGGATGCGGCTGATTACTTTAAATCTATTTTTATAGCGGATAAATTAGTGGGGTATTTAATCGCCCTTCAGCCGAAAAGAGATTATGATAGTGTGAACTATAAATATTTTGAAGCAAATTATGATTCATTTATGTATGTAGATCGAATCGTTATTGATTCCAATTATCGAGGTATGGGACTGGGGAAATTATTTTATGATGATCTTTCTCAATTCACCCGTGGCCGTGCACCTATAATCACATGCGAAGTGAATATTCATCCACCGAATCAAAAATCAATGGCATTTCATAAACATTATGGATTTAATCAAGTAGATACTCAATTATCTGAAGGCGGTTCCAAGGAAGTTTCCTTGATGGTTTTGCATTTATAATTTGGATTACATTGACTGTGTCAATGAGGTGTTGACAATATCAACACATACCATATGTATTACTTCAAAATCACCATCTTTTTTGTATCTATAAAATCGGCAGTCCTCAGCTGATAAAAATACACGCCAGCTCCAACAGGAATTCCTGAGATTGATTTTGTATTCCACGTTATCGATTGATATCCAGCAGCCATGGTGACATCAATCAACGTAGTCACTTGCCTGCCTAAAAGATCATACACCACCAATTGCATATGGGTTTCTTTTGGAACATCAATATTGATAGTAGTAACCGGATTAAACGGATTTGGATAGTTTTGATGAAGGGCAAATGCTTTTGGGATGGATTTTAACCGCACCACCTGCGTGCCGACACTTAATTGCTCTCCATGTCGACCATATATCATATAGGCAATATTTACATCCACATCTTCATCCGTTTCAAGTGAATATGGAATATTAAGATCCAATACATCGGTTGAATCCATAGCACCTTTAGTCACCCAACCCATTCCAAGAAGCGTATCAATCTTACTTAATACCATTGCATCAGAAGTGGATTGTAAGGATTCTATATTTAACTGCACCAATTCAAGGGGATAATTAATCATGAGTTCAACCGTTTGAGCACCGTTTATCGTTTCCATACTCATTTTACCATTGGATACAATAATATCTATTTCATCACCAAAAGAGGCCAATACTTCGTCAGCCTTTATGCTATTATTTTCTCTAATCCAATACCACATACGTGTAAATACAGCAGCATCATAAATATCAAATTTTCCATCCACATTGGGTTTAAGATTGGGCAGTGTACCTGTAGTCGGAGCCAACTCAAAATCCATGATTTTATTTTGCCAACCATTAATCATGGCCGATAAATCTCCCCCATCAATTTGTCCATCCAAATTGAAATCACCTATAAAACCAACGAAATATGATAAGCTAGAATCCACGGCAGCATTCCCTGCACGATCCTTGTATCCTTTCACATTTATTACAATACTATCTCCAGAAGTAAAAGGGCCTTCGATTCGAACTTCAAATCGTTTGTTATCATTGAATTTATATTCAAACCCATACTGATTGTCTAGGTTTGCGTTCATAGACACTTCGCCCGTATCTGCCCATTCAGAAGTGGTATATTCTATAAGGATGTCACCCATCAATGGATTGGGTGAAGTCCACGATACTTTGGTGTCAACAATGGAGGGGGCTACAATGTCAATTAGAATACCATCAGAAGCACTGACTTCCGATTCCCGATTTCGCTCATCCAGACCTTTTACATGAAAATAATATGTGGAATCATGCTGCAGGTCTAGACCTGTAGCGGTTATAAATGTATCTGTACCCACGAACTGCCAATCCACAATATTATTTTCTTCAAATGTCCCAATGGCATATTCATAATTGACGGCACTATTATTTTCAAATCGCTCCCAATGTGCTGATAATTTGGTAGCATCATTCCATAGTGATGTATCGGTAATACCCAACCCATCAAAAACATTGGCTGTTTTAAGTAATGGCAATGCCCTTGGGTGTTCTATAGCGCCCATATCAACATCAGATCCGTCAGGATTTGGACGGACTCGTCCATAAATATCTATATTGGCGCTCCCATTTGGATCTCCTCCGCCTATGGCATGAGAATAATTACCCAAATAATATCCGGACTCAAACAGTGGATCTTCATTCACGCTACCCTGCCCCCAATTCACTATACCATTTCCTTTTGTATTTATAGAGTCTTCACCACCTTGAATTGTTGTATATGAAACATCTAGACCAAAAGCGCTTCCTGTTGATGCAAATTCAATGGAACTCCCCGAATTACCCCACACGACTGAATTGGTCAAGGATGGATTCCCTGTAGAAGCGTTACCAAATAATTCAAGATAAATGCCCGCCCCATCATTTTCAGCAATGGTCAAATGGTTCATCTTTGGCTTGGTCCCCGCTTCTCCCAAATAAATACCGCCGCCTTTTGGTGCTTTATTTTTTGCAATAACGATATTGGTCAAAATAGGTACACTATTAATACAATAAATACCGCCGCCTTTTTCTTGGGACGTATTATTTAATATACGCATATGAGAGATAACAGGGCTTACATTATCAAAATAAATACCGCCGCCATTTGAACTCAATCCATTGATGATTGTAAACCCAGTAAAAGATGTAGTTGAATCTTCGTTAGTTTTAAAAGTGACCACCGTGCCATTCTTGTCTCCGTCAATAATAGTATTCGGTATATGTGAAGAATCAGCAGTCGTCATATATAAAGATCCAACTTTCAACGGTTTACCCTTCAAATCAATATTTTCTTTATATGTACCATTCTTCACCAAAACAGTCCCGTCTGTACTCACAGAATCAATTCCCATCTGGATCAATTTGTAAGGATATTCCTCATTTCCAATCCACGGACCGGCAGTATTCCCAATATCCACAAACGCATAATTATCCTGATAATGGAAGTCCAATGTATCTGCTGCAGATTGACTCCCCACTTGAACAGAAACAATGGCTTTCGCCCAACCCGTGCCCAAACCGGTTGGCACAAGTACTTCAGGTGCCACTTTTATGATAGAATCGGAACGGGTGATAATGGTATCACCAACAATTGATTTTTCATTTTTCAAGAAGGTAACGGACCAATCTTGAAAATCCACACCATATCCGGATATATAAATAGAATCTCCTGCTACAGCCTTGTTCACGGACTTCCGAGTACCACTAGAATCTATATAAATCTGATTCATAATGGGACTCGCTACCTGCTCACCCACATTCAGAATGAATTGATCACTGGTCAGCAAACTATCACCAATAACTGTTACCGTAGTGGTGCAATTTCCAGCGGCCAATCCATTGGGCAATCGAACGAACAATTCTGTACTGCTGGATGGAGATTCAAATACAGATCCTGTTAATGTTGACCCATATTGAAGAAATGAGATTTTTGTTGTATCCCCAGATGGGTTAAAATTCAAACCATTAAAGGTGACCATCTGTCCTGCTGCGGGAGTTTCTGGGGTGGTTTCCATCATCCATGGAAAATGACATTCAGATGTATCCTGTGTGCCAAAATAGATTTTATTTGTACATGTGGGGTACGGTGTACACAAACGATTGTTATTTACATCCATCCAATTCAGATTAGGCATATTACAAAATGCCTCTGAAACACGGCCTTTAAATTGATTATTCCGTAAATCAATTCCATATAATTCTGGTAACGATGCCAGACTATCTGGTATTCTGCCTGAAAATTGATTATCCCTCAAATTGATATATCGAAGCTTTTTTAAATACATGATCGAGTCGGGTAGCTCACCAGAAATTTGGTTATTATTCAGCTCAAGATATTCGAGGTTTGTCAACCTTCCAATCGATTCTGGGATTGTGCCGGTCAATTGATTCTCATGAAAAAATATGCCATATAAATTGGAAAGGTTCACAATGGAATCAGGAATATTTCCCGAGAATTGGTTACCTTGAAAATGAAGATAGTGGAGTTCCTTTAATCGGCCTAACCACGATGGAATTTCCCCCGTTAACTGGTTGTACTCAACCGACAATGAACGCAATTTTGATAAATTTCTTAATGTATCAGGCAGCGCGCCGGTAAATGTATTCCCGTTAATCCGTAGATATTCCAGTTCAGATAATGCACCAATGGTTTCTGGTATCTGTCCAATGAATTTGTTATCTGACATATTAAGGGAATATAGTTTAGTCAATTTAGCCATTGAATCCGGGAGCGAACCTGTGAGTTCATTACTATATATTTCAAATGATCGGAGTTGCTGCAATTCTGTTATTTCATCAGGGATGGTACCCGTCAATTTATTGTTCCCCACATTGAAATAATGAAGATTAGCTAAGTCTTTAATATCACTGGGTATGATTCCGGTAAATTCATTGTCATATAGGTATAAACTATACAGATTATTGAAGTCCCATATAAATGATGGCAGCGTTCCCGATAGTTTATTATTGCCAAGTGAAAGGGATGATAAATTTGATAAATACTGTAATGAATCAGGTATGGTGCCGGTGAATTCATTTCCACTTAAATTGAGATTGTCCAAGTTCGACATTCTTCCAATCCAGTTAGGGATTATCCCTGAAAATTGATTATAACTCACATTTAACTGCCTGAGATTCGGCATATATTGAATTGAATCCGGGAGGGTGCCAGTTAATTGATTATAGTATAGCGAAAAATGCCTAATGTTTGACATGCGGTATATCAACGGAGGAAACTCGCCGGATAGTTGATTGTTCTCTAAATAGAAATTTTCTAATTTTGTTAAATGGATCAAAGAATCGGGCAAGGGTGTAGTGACATCACTCCCATACATAGAAAAATAGTTCACCTCTGTTAAATTGCCTACACTGGATGGCAATGGTCCATTAATAGAAAAATTATAGACATGAAAATAGGTCATGCGTCCATTAGACCACTGCTGGTACCCTATATCTAATGGCGCTGTTCCACTTCCGTTCAACGTGGTAATATCTTCAAGAAATTGGATATCTTTTTCCCAATAGCACGTACCATTAATATCCACATAACCCGTATTACAGCTTTGCGCGTTCAATAGCGATTGCCATAAGTTTATTATGAAAATAAGAGAAATGATTCCGAGTTTTTTATCGAACATCAATGATCCCTTTTCCAAAAGCCTTTAGTGATAATTCGTTTGCAGACGAATCCAAAATAATGGTTTCTTGACTAATCAAAATTGGCGCTTCTCCGGATGTTTTTGCACTAAACTCAATGTTGGCTATATCACCAGTCCCGCCTACAGATTTGCTATTGGCCCCTAAAAATGTTATGTAAATAGTCAAGATGCCGTTTTCTGTATCATTATCTGTAACAAAGAATGGTGGATTTTCATCCGAGAAAAGAGAGCCGGCCATAACGGATTTCACCGCCAGTTTCTCCACGTCATAGTGAACGGGGATCTGAGCCATCCCTACATTATCTACTTTCATGGCATACACATCTACATGGGCGGGTTTCCCATAGGACGCCTCCACACGATCCGGGAAAAAAACGATAGCAGGCGGCACAATACCTTTGGAGTCTGCCGCTTCCAAGTCTAATGAATTATCAAAGATTGGTTCGTGTATTTCGCAAGCCATGAATCCGAGCCACCCAACGAGCAGAATGGGTTTAATCCAACGCAATGTAAAACCTCAATTGGGGACTTTTTAATTCAGGGGACATAGTTATGTCCATACCTAAGGATTCATCTTTAGGTGTATCAGGTAAGGGTCCGGCGATATAAGCATGGATGATATTGGCAATCCAAATTGCGCCACCAACCGTAGCGAATAATTTTAAGCGATCATTTGCTGAATGTTCGTCTTTCAGAATTTTCTTCGCATCTGCTTTCAGGGAAGCAATTTCATCATGATCTGTAGATGCATTGTAATTTTCATAACTGGATTCAAACTCGTTGTATGCCTTGCTGTATTGTGAATAAGAAAGAATGGCCAGTGTGGTGGCTCCCAGTCCAGAGCCCAACCAAATTTTAGCGGATGTCTTTCGACCCAAGAAGTATTGGCCCCATCCGGGCAGTACAGTCGATCGCCATAATGCACCCAATTTTGCCTCTCTTAACCTTCTCGCTGCAGCTATTCGTGCAGCTTCAGCCTGGTCAATGGCAATTTGTTTTGCCTCTTTTTCTTTTACCACCTTTTCTTCTTGAAGGGCACGGGGTGAAATTCGATTAACCAAATTCCATGCCAATAATTCAATTTCGGTAATAATACCATGAGGATCACCATTATAAAATACACGCCGTTCTTCTACTGTCGCCCTTTTCTCCACTGAGAATAAATCTACATCGAATGTGTACCATCCATCTTTATTAACAATATTCCCCCGTACTATATAATCTACACCCAACATATTTCCGATTTCGATTGCGCATGACTCCGAAAGACAAGGATCGCCTAACATGCCTCTCTCATCCAAAATTTCATTTACTGTTGTGCGACTCACAATGGCCTGAATGGCTTTGGTTCTTTCCAACTCTTGGCCAAAATGATCAGTTAGGACATCCAGTTCCAACCGAACCATACCTGATCCCGCAAAGGGTAAAATAGCGACTGTTGTGAAAGATGTATCTTGCGATAGAGCTACATTTGGAATAATAGTCCTATCGGAAAGAGAAAAATATTTAGGGGGTGAAAATGAAAAAAGAGACTGTCCTGTTATTTGCAGAGCAGATACCCATAGAATAATGAAAAATAATTGAAATGTTTTTTTATTCAATATCCAGTCTCGAATTAAAATAAATCTAATTTACGGCTTATATCGTTTTTGCGCTTTTAATAAATATATGTCTGCTTTTTCTGTTTTACCATCTTGTGCCAATGATACTATCCGTAAAGCTTCTAATAAAGGAATAACTGTATTATCATAATTGGAATAAAATGCATCCATGGCTTTGGCAATAATATCCACCTGATAGCCTGCTTCCTCTGACCGATGTTCATCTATGATGTCATAAAATCGTTCGATATAATATGGCTCCACCCAATTGGGGTCCTGATTGAATTGTTTTTTCACTTCTTGCTTATGATGAAACTTCAGCTTGGCACCAGCAGAATATACACCGTTAATAAAAGCGACTTTTTCTTTCATCCCAAGGGATTCCCAATAGGTGGCCGGGGTGCGTATCTGCCCAAATAAACATGTGAAAAAAAATAGGATGCCAAATATGTCTTTAATTTTCATTTTAATTCATCAAACTGGTTTACAATTGGGACCCTTCTCCCCATCCCAAATGCCTTAGAAGTTACGCGTAATCCCGGTGCAGCTTGCCTTCTTTTATATTCATTGATTCGGATGCGGCGGGATATGTCTTTTACCAGTTCCGCATCAAATCCTTCATCAATTAATTCTGACGGTGATTTTTCGTCTTCAATCAGTGCCGACACCAATGGGCTCACCACATCATAATCGAATGGATCTACTTGATCAGGGCGTAATTCGGCAGAAGGTGGTTTTTCTATGGAATTTACAGGGATTCGATCAAAGCCTGCTTTTTCATTGACCCAGCGAGAGAGTGCATATACATCTGTCTTGGATAAATCTGATATTACAGCCAACCCTCCGTTCATATCACCATAGAGCGTGCAATAACCCATGGCCAATTCAGTTTTATTTCCTGTGGATAACACCAACCAATTGAATTTATTGGATAATGCCATAAGAAGCGTACCACGAATCCTTGCTTGTATATTTTCTTCCGCCACGCCCGAATCTGTATCCATGAAACTTTGAAACAATGCATCATCAAAAGTATTTGCGGTGGATTCAATTGGAACTACCCGATAATCAATGCCCAAATTTTCAGCAAGTGTTCGTGCATCATCTTTACTGTGATTACTGGAATACTTTGATGGCATGGATACACCATGGACACTCTCTACCCCAAGTGCATCGACAGCGATACATGCAGTTAAACTGGAATCAATGCCACCGCTGAGTCCCAATACGGCTTTTTTATGACCGGTTTTGGAAAAATAGTCCCGAATCCCCAACACAAGGGCATTATACATTTTTTCTTCACGTTTTGCCTTGAATAATTCTATGGGCTGTGCTTCTGCTAAATCCACCGTGAGCATTCTTTCTTCAAAAGCATCTCCTTGGGCGATTAAGTTACTTTGACAATCATAAACTAAAGATTGCCCGTCAAAGATCAATTCATCCTGAGCCCCCACCAGATTGCAATAAATAAAGGGTATGGATGTATCTGCTACCTTTGATTGAATCAATTCGGCACGGTCTTTCAGTCGACCGGTTCGAAAAGGGGAAGCAGAAATGTTGATAATGAGGTCAGCGCCCTTCTGCTTCATTTCTTGGGCCAAATTGCAGGCATAATCCTTATCCCATAAATCCTCACAAATTTGAAGACCTATTTTTGTGGACTTTCCATCAATATCAATATCAAAAACAGCTGGCTCCGTACCATTTTTAAAATAACGATCTTCATCAAATACATCGTAAGTAGGGAGTAAAATTTTCTTATAATACCCAAGAGTCTGTCCATTGCCGCAGATAAATGAACAATTGTATAACCCTTCATCCGTTTTTAAAGGAGCACCAAGTACCAACGGAATCGTCGATAGGTTCGCAATATCGTCTAGTGCGTCCGCCGTATCTTGAATAAATCGATCCCTGAGTAATAAATCTTGAGGAGGGTAGCCAATGAGGACCAATTCAGGAAATACAATCAAGTCGGCCCTTTCATCAATAGCCCTTTGATACCATTCTATAATTTGGGCCTTATTTTTCTGGATTGCCCCAACGGTAGGGTTGATTTGGCAAAGGGTAATTTTCATTTAACTTGAAATATTAAAATCAGAGAATTGATTAGTCAATCCACTCCAATCTATTTCCACATTTTCAACGCGAGAAAAAGGCGATCCTTGTTTGACTTTTTTGATAAGTGATTCTAATCCCGCCTTGGTGCCTTCTGCCATCACTTCTACTGTGCCATCCGGTAAGTTTTTTGCATATCCACATAAACCCATTTCGCGGGCGGCCTGAACGGTAAACCAACGAAAACTTACCCCTTGTACTTTTCCGGAAACAGTCAATTTAACGGATAACTCATCTTCCATTTAATAATTCATTAACTTTATTTAATACATCATTTGGAGTATTTGCTTTATGTAATTTTTTCATATCCCATGTTTCATACCCTACCACTGGCTTTTCCAGTTGAAAGGCATAAGCAATTTCACTCAATGT
>CEUZ01291014.1_pt1 | contig 17056 bp, 15 predicted proteins | sample 361511 | NCBI WGS metagenome assembly CEUZ01 (sample SAMEA2622822, study PRJEB7988) | marine metagenome | biome: marine biome (ENVO:00000447); feature: surface water layer (ENVO:00002042); material: "saline water (ENVO:00002010), including plankton (ENVO:xxxxxxxx)" | depth 5 m
TTGTAATCCATTTTAATAGATGTGTTATTTTTGTTTTACTTAAGTTGAATACTATTCATTCTCTTTATATTAAAATACTTCTCATCAGTAAGTGAGTTAGGCAATAATCCCTTTTTAAAAGCTAATTTTAAATCCTTAACCGCATCAGAAATTGTTTTATTGGTCTCAAAACCTAGTATTTTTTTTATTTTTTTCGAAGATATATGATAGGAACGATTATCATTTGTTGACTCTGAATTTAATTTAACATCATCTCCAATAATATTTTTCACTATATTTGCTAACTCTATAACTGAACTGTTTTCATAACCTACATTAAATATCTCGCCAGAAACTTTATCTTGAGGAGCTTCGATCAATGTTTCATATGCTCTTATCATATCTTCTATGTGAATGTTTGGTCTTAATTGTTTTCCTCCAAAAATACTTATTTCTCTTTTGTGATATGCTAAATTTGTAAGTATGTTTACGACTACATCTAATCTTTGTCTTGGTGAATAACCGCAGACAGTTGCAGGCCTAATTGTTACGGGAGTAAAATCATTGGATATATATTTATTTAATATAATCTCACATTCCACTTTATACTTTGAGTAATCTGTTAATGGCTCTAGCGACATACTCTCATCAACATTTTTTTCTTTTTTAATTCCATATACTGAAGAAGTTGATGCATAAATGAATCTTTTAATTGAATTTTTTTTAGAAATTTCAACAAGAGGTGTAAATGCATCAAGATTTATTGATTTACCAAGTTTTGGATTAAGTTCAAAACTTGGATCATTCGATATGCACGCGAGATGTATAACAATATCTTGATTTGGCATTATTTTTTTAAGCAAATCCTTGTCTCTAATATCGCCTTTAATTATTTTTAAGTTTGAATGAAATTTTAAAACTTCTTCACCATAAATCATTAAATCAAGTACTGTAACTTTATGTCCTTTACTCAAAAGATAAGGAGTTAAGGCAGCGCCTACATAACCTGCTCCTCCTGTAATTAGTATTTTGCTCACGATGAATTTTATTTCAAAATATTTTCTAGTGTTTTTAATATTTGAGTTTTATTTACTGACTCTTTGTTTCCAATACTTTCAACAGATTGTGCTGCGGCTAATGAAGCAGCTAGCAAAGCCAATTTTCTATCAAAACCAGATTTTAAGCATAAAGCAATAACTGAAAGCATTGCATCGCCTGCACCTATTTTATCAATAGCTGTTTTAGCATAAGCTTCGCACAAATTAAATTTATTATCTTTTTTATTAAATAATATTGAGCCTTGGGTGCCTCGAGTAACAATCAAGTTTTTAATATTTTGTTTTGTTGAAAGTTTTTTTATCAATACATGAATTTTACTATTTTTATCTCTTAACTCATGCCTTAACTCTTTTTCGTTAATTATTACACACTCAATATTATTGTATTTTTCAATGCTATGATAACCTACATTTGCGGCATTAACCTGAGCATTTAAAGCAAGATACTTTGAAAGTTTACAAATTAAACTGGCACTTTTATTAGAAATTAGTCCATGACCATAATCAGAAACAATAATTAAATCATAATTTGGTATTATTTTTTTTAATATATTATTAAATAGTTTTTCATCTTTACCGCTCAACACTTCATCATTAATCTTATAAACTCCTAAAACTTTATTATTGGTATTTCCTGATTTATCTAAAAATCTCTTTTTTATAATTGTGGGTGAATTTTTTTTCTTTATGTAGCGAAATTTAACATTTTTTGGTAAATTTTTCTTAATTTGCTTAAGATATTCGCCTTTTTCACCAACCATGCTGAGTAAGGAGATATTATTACAAAATTGAGATAAATGTCTTGATATGGCTGAAGCACCACCTAGATATTCTTCCATTTTTATATCCCTCAAAACTAACATCGGTTCTTTGCCTGATTTACCCAAAGCTTCACAAAAAACATATTGATCAATAATGGTTTCTCCAATGACAAGAACTTTTAATTTTTTAAATTTATCAATTAACTTTCTTATTTTTGTGAATTGATATTTCTTTTTAATTTGATTAATAAGTATTTTTTGTTGGTCTGTATAAATATTGCCATATTTATTTAAAAGTTGGCTAGAACTAAAAGTTATATCATTCGTATAAACTATTTTTCCCCCTCCCTTTTTTGCCGCAGAAATTTCATGTTTTATTTGTCTAGAAATATCATTTGCATGTTTTTTATAATCTGGCCCTTTACAATATATATTAGGTCTTAATTTTTGAATCGGGACTACTGCAGTTGGACTTGTGTTCAAAGACACAAAATCAACGACATCCAAAGCCGCTATTGCTTCTAGTCTTAACTTTTCATTAAAGGCAGGTCTGTTTGGACCTTTGTTAACAAATCTGTCTGGTGTAAGTGTTACTACAAGAACATCACCAAAACTTTTTGCTTCTTTAAAATGTTTAATATGGCCTACATGTAATAAATCAAAAACTCCATGACAAAGAACTATTTTTTTTCCTTTGGCTTTAATTTTAGGTATAATTTTTGATAAACTATCAAGTGAAACTATTTTTTCTAAAGATTTCATAAAATAATTATTTTTTTAATACTTTAAACCAAACTCTTGTTGCGTGTTTTATTTTCTTAGGTGTCCAAATAGGAGCTTCTTTCCAGTAATTAATTTTATTTATAAGATCTTTAATTCCATCTTCTATTTTGATCTTTGGTTTCCATCCAAGATCTTTTTTTATCTTACTAATATCAGCTAATGATCTATCTGGTTCACCTGGACGTTTTGAAATATAAATTTTTTTTCCTCCTATAAGTTCAGCTATCTTGTTAATTTTTATTTCTTTACCTCCACCAATATTATAAATATTTCCTACTTTTCTAGATAATGCCGCTTTGATAATACCTCTGACTAAATCATTTACATGAATAAAATCTCTTGTTTGATTTCCATTCCCAACAATTGTAAGAGGGCGATTTGCTAATTTTTGAGCTAAAAAAATACCAAATACTGCTCCATAAACTCCCGATGTTCTTGATCTTGGTCCATAAGCATTAAAAAAACGAAAAGAGATAGCGGGAAAATTATATATTTTTACCCAATGCATAATTAATTCCTCTGCTTGCCATTTTGTTAAAGCATAAGGATACATAGGTTTTATTTTTGCATTTTCTTTGATTGGAAATTTTGAAGGAATACCATAGCAGCTTGCGGACGCTGCATAAATAAATTTTTTAATTTTTGCTTTTTTTGCTGCTTGCACAACGTTAAATGTTCCAATTACATTAGATTTAAAATATTTGTTGGGGTTTTCTATACTGGGAACAATATCAGCCAAACCAGCTAGATGAAAAACATAATCAACACCTTTAAAATATTTGTCTAAATTTTTATTTTCTGAAAGATCAATTTTTATAATTTTTACATTTTTACTTGCATGATGAGATAAATTTGATCTTCTGCCTGTGCTAAAATTATCTAAAACAATTAATTTGTGATTTTTTTTTACTAATTCATCAACTAAATTACTTCCAATAAAACCTGCCCCACCGGTTACTATGGATAATTTTTTTTTGCCTATCATTTATTTCTTTTTAATATTTTCTAATTTTATTGAAAATTTAGCTTCCTTTGCATCGCTATAAAATTTTGAAACAGTTTCTAAAGAAAGATTTTCTGGACTTTTTCCAATATTTGGAAACTTTTTTATTAAATCATGAGGAACAGTAATTATTTGACACCCCAAACTTTCTGCTTGAAATATGTTAATTATTTCTCTAGTTGCTGCCCATAAAATACTTGTTTTAGGTTTTGTTTTCTGACAAATAACAGACTCTTTCATTATTGGAATAGGATCCATTCCAGCATCAGCAATCCGTCCTGCAAAGACTGATAAAATCGTTGCAGAATTATTATCTAAAACATTTAAAACGCTCTTAAGCTGCTTGATCGTAAATATTGCAGTAACGTTGCATACAACTCCCTGCCTAGACAAACGGCCAATTAAATCAACGGTACTTTGTCCTTTGGTATTACTAATCGGAATTTTTACATTTGCGTTTGATCCCCAACTTGAAATCTCTAAAGCTTGTGCTTCCATTTCATCTATTTCATCAGAAAAAACCTCAAATGAAATGGGCTTGCTCTTTACTATATTTAAAACTTCTGTCGCAAATTTTTTATAATCACTAACTCCAGATTTGCGCATCAAAGTCGGGTTGGTTGTAAAACCTTTTATATATTTATTATTGTTAAAACTTTCTATACTTTTTAAATCAGCGCCATCTGCAAAAATTTTTATTTTTAAATCTTCAAGTTTGGTCATTATTATAATCTATAGTTAATTTATTAAAGAAAACTGTTTTAAAATATTTAGTCCGTTTTTCAAACATTTTTCAGGATGAAATTGTACACCAAAAATATTATTACTCTCCACTACTGCTGGAAATTCAATTCCATAATTGCATACTGCAACTACATTTTTATAATCTTCAGGCGAAACATAATATGAATGAACAAAGTAAAAATCAGCATTATTTTTAATATTTTTTAATAATACGGTTTCTTTCATAACTTTTAAAGAATTCCAGCCTATGTGTGGTATTCTTATTTGAGGATTATTATTACTTTTTAATTTTTTGCAGGCTCCTCTAATTAAAGATAATCCATTTATATTTTTTGTACTTTCCTGACTTTTTTCAAAAAGTAATTGCATACCCAAACATATACCTAAGATGTAACAACCTTTTTTAGCTGAATTATTAATTTCATTTACAAAATTATTTTTTTTTAAATTATCCATGCCTTTATCAAAAGCACCGACACCGGGCAAAACTAAATGACTAAAGTTTTTTAGTTTTTTATGGTCTTCAATAATCTCCGCATTAATTTCTACTTTATTAAAAGCTTTTAAAAGAGAGTGAATATTATTTATACCACAATCAATAATTCCTACTGAATTTTTCATAATTTATATTGTAATTAAGATTTAACCAATGCTCCGCACTTTGACTAAAAGCAATTTATAGTCTCTCTGCATAAAAATATTTACTACTTTAACTAAACTGGACGATATAAATAATTTGATTTTTTATTAATAGTAGTCATCAGTCCGTCAATTAAAATTTTTAATTCTGATCTTTGATTAGAAATTATCTCAAAAATCATATTGGTGAATGGTCCAGATATAAATCTAGCTCTTTTAAAATTGTGATATTCAAAAAAATCTTGCTGTAAGTATCCTTCTGAACTTTCGTGTTTTTTGCAGTGATTAATAAATTGTAAAATATCTTTTTGATTTTTTTGAAAACCACTTAAAAAATAACAAAGTCCCTTAGAATATTTTAGCTGGTTAATCATGCTAGCATCACTAAATTTCTTGTGGTAGCAAATTATATAATTTTCTAAAACAGATTTTTCACAAGTTACAAGTTTTTGTTTAACATATTTTTGATATTTAATTTTAGGACTATAAAATTTTGGCATTTCTCCCAAAACTTTTGCAAAATTGTCTTTCAATATATTAAACTCTTTACTTTTATATTTTATTACTGCCCACATAATATTATTTTATTTTTCTATGCTCATGTTTAAGTCTTTACGTAATTCATCGTATTCTTTCATTTTAACCTTTAATAAGTTGAGGGTTAATTCTGTTTTTTCTGTCACTCCCTGTGGAGTAAGAAGATAAATATAATTAATTTTTTTGTTGTTTTTTTTGAAATTATTTATTTTTATTAACCCTTTTGCCTTTAATGCTTTCAGGCAATAATTTAACTTACCCAAACTAAAGCCCAGTTCATCAGCTAATTCACGTTGTGTATATTTTGACTTTTGCTGAATTTTTCTTAGCAAATTAAGGTAATCTTGATTGTGGTTCATATGATATGTTCAATTATTGAACATTATACCGTTCAAATATTGAACAGTAAAGACATTGATTTAAAAAGTTTGAGCTTTTTACTCTAGATGTGGTACATTTTAAAAGTAATTTAAATATGACAACTATATATAGAAAGCCACTTATTCTAATAAAAAATCGGATAAAAATATGACGATCATAAATTTTGAAAAAGATATTGGTAATAAAATGCATAAACTTGCCAAAGAGCTTTGGCCAATTAACAGAAGTATAACTGGCAGTGGAGTTCGCAAAACATTAAGAACATTAGCTAAAGTTTGTCCTAAAATTTCGATTATTGAGGTCCCTTCAGGTTCCAGAGTTTTTGATTGGATTGTTCCATATGAATGGAATGTTAATGAAGCTTGGATTAAAAACCCCAAAGGTAAAAAAATTGTGAATTTTGCAAATAATAATTTGCATATTATAGGATACTCTCAACCTATAAATAAAAAACTAAATTTAAATCAATTGAAAAAAAACCTTTATTCTATCCGAAGCCAGCCTAATGCTATCCCATATGTAACTTCTTACTATAAAAAAAGATGGGGATTCTGCATTAAAGACAATATAAAAAAAAAATTAAAATCTGGAAAATACACAGTTTATATTGACTCAAAATTTAAAAAAGGATTTTTGAGCTATGGGGAACTAGTATTACCTGGTAATACAAAAAAAGAAATTTTATTATCTACAAATATATGCCACCCATCCTTAGCAAACAATGAATTATCAGGCCCAATAGTAACAATCCATTTAGCCAAATGGCTACAATCACTATCAAAAAAAAAATATACTTATCGAATAATTTTTATACCTGAAACCATTGGTGCTATAACTTATCTAAGCAAACATTATAAAAGTATGAAAAAAAATATTGTTGCTGGATATAATATTTCCTGCGTTGGGGATGACAGAAGTTATTCTTACTTACCATCAAGAAAAGGTGAAACCATTGCCGACGATATAGCTAAACATGTTCTCAAATGGACAAATAAAAATTATAAAACCTACAGCTGGTCAGATAGAGGAAGTGATGAAAGACAATATTGCTCGCCAGGAATAGACTTGCCAATTGCATCTATTATGAGAACAAAATTTGGTGAATATCCTGAATATCACACTTCACTTGATAATTTAATAAATGTCGTAACTCCCTCCGGTTTAGAAGGCGGATATACTGTTATAAAAAGAGCTATTGAAGCTTTAGAAAAAAATTGTTTTCCTAAGATAACAGTTTTATGTGAACCGCACTTAAGCAAAAGAAATCTTTATCCAACACTGAGCATAAAAAATAGTACAAAAAAAATTAAAGTAATGATGGATTTAATAAGCTACTCAGATGGAAAAACATCTTTATTAAAAATCGCCGAAAAAATTAATGTTCCAATTTGGTCATTGTATCATCTAATAGATCTCTTGTTAGAAAAAAAATTGTTAAAAATAAAACAATGAAGATACAAAAAAATATTTTTCAATATATTTTGTTAAATTCAAAAAAAAATAAAACGGCGATAATTTTTCAAGGCAAAAAAATTAGTTATAAATCTTTAAATGAAATTGTCTCAAATTTATCAATTTCTTTAATTAAAATTGGAATTCGAAAAAATGACAAGATTGGATTAGTGTTACACAACAGCTTAGAATTTATTTATATAATGCTTGCTGCTGCAAAAATTGGCGCTGCAATAGTTCCGCTTAATACTACACTTCCTATTCCTACAATAGTCAGTAGTTTATTATTTACTAAAGTAAAATTTTTAATTAGTTGGCACTCTGTTCTAAATAAAATATTATTAAATAATAAATTTAAAAGAACATTTAAAAATAAAACAATTTCAGTTGGATCCCAAATTGACAACTGTAGATACTTTCAAGATCTTATTAAAAAAAACAAAAATTACAGAAAAGAAATTAATCAAGCACATTTTATTAACAAAAATTATATAATTTCATTAACTTCTGGATCTACTGGTTCACCAAAACCAATAATATTAACTCAAAAAACAAAAGTGTTACGAGCTCTCTTGGTAAAAAAACTATACAAACTCACAAGCAAAGATATCGTTATAGCTGCCACTCCACTAGAACATAGTCTTTCACAAAGATTAGTATTTTTACCTCTAATTATGGGTGCAACACTAGTTTTGCTAAAAAATTTTACTAATAAAATTTGGATTAATGAGGTAAAAAAAAATCGAGTATCTTTTTCAATACTTGTAGCGTCGCAAATTGAATCAATATTTAAAAGTAAAAAAAATAATTTGAAAAAATTAAATAGCCTAAAAACTTTAGTATCAACTTCAGCAAAATTAAGTGAAAATTTTAAAAATAAAATTAGTTTATTCTCTAATTGTAATTTTTATGAATGGTATGGGGCTTCTGAAATAGCAACCGCAACAAATTTGCGATTAAACAAGGAATCTAAAAAAATAAAAAGTGTAGGAAAAGCTTGCCCGGGAGTTAAAATAAAAATTATTAATCATAAAAATCACCCAGTTAAGTACGGTACGATTGGTGAGATATCATGTAAAACTACACAAATATTTTCAGGATATTTAAACAAAAAAAATGAAACAAAAAATTTTTTTTATAAAGATTATTTTAAAACTGGTGACTTAGGTTATCTTGATAAAGATAAATATCTTTATCTTGTTGGAAGAAAAAAAAATATGATTATAGTTGGTGGGATTAATGTCTATGCTGAAGATGTTGAGCAAACTATAAAGAAGTTGCCTTTAATAAAAGATTGTTGTGTAATTGGTGTTGACGACGACAGATTTGGAGAAGCTATCGTAGCAATTATTATTTGGAAAAAAGGGATAAAAAAAGATCTTAATTTGTTAAAAAACTACTGTTTTGAAAATCTTGCTGATTTTCAACAGCCCTTGTCCTTTGTTTTTACAGATAAGTTTCCAAGAAATATGCTGGGTAAAATTTTAAGAAATGATCTAAAAAACAGGTATATTAAAAGTAATTTATCTAATACAATAAGTGGGTTGATGAAAAATTAGTATTCTGATAGAAAATTTATGAAAAAAAATTTAAAATATTTAAACTATGACCTATAAAATACTCTTTGTACATCCGCCAAGTCCAACATACACTCAAATGGCCGATGAGATAGCAGATCGTAATCATAGTTCTTATGGACTAGCCGATGGTGATGAAGCATCACCAACTGTTTCTAATACTCTGCAAAGAGGTGAAAGAAAATATAGCGTGTATGGAGAAATGTCCCTTCCTTTAGGAATTTCATATTTATCTTCATTTTTAAAAAAAAATTTTCCTGATAATTTAGAACAGTACCTTGCGGACTATGTTGATGAACAAAAAAGTATTCCGGATTATAAAAGTGTAGATGATTGGATATTAGCTGTTGCTAAAAAGACGATGACAAAAGAACCGGATGTTATTGCTATATCATTGATGTTTTCAACTGCATATAAATTTTTCAAACATTTGGTAGTAATTTATAAAAAACTTTGGCCAAATGCTAAAATTATAGTTGGTGGCATTCATGCTACTAATTGTTCTCAATACTTAATAGATACTACGCCTGAAGTTGATTATGTATTTAAAGGCGAAGGAGAACTTGCGCTAGTAAAATTTGTTAAAAATCTTATGGATAATAAGCCACAAGTAATTCAGGGGGTTTATGGAAAAAAAGACAAAGGAAATGTTTCAGAATTTAACCATGAAGGAAAAGCAGTAAATAATAAACTTTGTGAAATTCCAGAAAATTTAGATGAAATGCCTAATCATAATTATGAGTTGTTTAGTTATGAAAAATATTTTCAATCTTCAAAATTATTGAGAAGATATGATGATACTGATCCTAAAATTTTTGAAATCATGGGTAGTCGTGGATGTCCATTTAAATGTAGTTTTTGTTCTAGTCATTCCTCGAACGACAGAAATGTAAGAAAAAGAAGTATAGAACATATTATGGAAGAAATAACTCATATGTATAAAAAGCATGGCATTACTAAAATTCTTTTTAATGATGATCTTTTCACTATGAAAAAAAGCAGATTTTTTGAGATGATGAAGGCCTTTAAAAAAGCCAATATTCCTCATCTACAATTTTTTACACAAGGATTTCATATTAACACTACTGATGAAGAAATGATTGATGCAGTTGCGGGTATGACGGATGCAATTTTATTCGCAATAGATTCGGGTTCCCAATATATACAAGATAAAATTATTTTGAAAAAAAATAATCTTGCAAGAGGAAAAGAACTAATGGCACACGCACAAAAGAAGGGTCTTATTGTACGATCAAATTTTATTTTTGGTTTTCCTACGGAAACTAAGGAAATTATGGATGAAAGTGCTAATTATATGCGATCAGTTGAAACAGATTGGTTTCAAATTTTTACTGCAATTCCATTCATAGGTACCCATTTGCATGAACAATTATTACAACGTGGTGTCTTAAAAAAACGATTTGATGAAAGATTGTGGGAAAGAAGCCGTTATGGAGAACGTGAATTTGATATGGAAGCCGAAAAAGTAACAGCCGAGGAGCTTGGAAATTATACCTATTCGCTTAATCTAGAACTGAATTGTATTAACAATTTCAATTTAAGGAAAGGAAGATATGATAGAGCGGTTGTTTTGTTCAATGAATTATTGCGTAAATATCCAACTCATATTTTTGGGTTGATATCTCTTCATAAAGCTTATGAGGGTTTAAACAATAAAGAACAATGTAAATATGTAGAAAAAAGAATATTAGAATCTGCCGCTGTCGATAATTCAAGTATTAAAATGTTAGAAAAACACGGAAATCTTTTGAAGGAAACCAAATTTTACGATCTTTTATCAAGACCTTCCACACAAGTACAATCTAAAGCAATTTAATTTTTGTTATCTAAGCCTAGCTAGCTTGTAACAACATTATCTCTAACAAGCTCATATTGTCTATAGAGTTTATGCTGTGGTTTAATTCTTTCTAAGATAGTTCTTATGCTAAAGGCATCATTATCTTTAAATTCGCTAAATAAGGAGTTCCTTTCTACTATCTGATTTCTGTTATAAGTGAATCTCATTTTTACTTTGTCTTTGTGCCTAAAATCTTTAAGTCGTTTTGATCTAGTTTCTTGATTTAACCAGTTAATTATGTCGTGATTAAAAGAATTATCAATCTGAACGTTTGTCCTACTTAAATCGAGTACACCATCAAATTTACACTTGGTAAATGCAACAATATCGTAAAATTCATCATTAACTTTAATTTTATTATTTATTAAAAATTTCTCTAAACTATTAAAAACAAATTCTAGCCAGTCGTTTTGATATTTGGAAAGTAGGATCGCTTTATGATTATATTTTACATTACCACCTTCTTCACCACACATTATTTTTTTAAAGTTTTTTTCATTGCTATAATAACTAATTAAAGATTTTTCGTCATTTTTCAGCTCATTAATCGATTCTTTTACTAGTGACTCCATAACATTTTTTATATTTTGATGTGAGTTTTTCAATTCTTTGTAAGAAAACAAAACAAATTGATTATAATTTAATTTACAATCTTCTAAGAAATATTCTATTTCACGAAATATTTTGCTGTTATAGAGCATTTCTACCAAGAAAGAAAATTTTCTTGTTTCTAAATATTCCTCAAAAGTCATTGTATTTGTAGATACGCCGACCTCTTCAAACTCAAAAACTTTTTCTCCACCATAAACACCGAATTGTGCTGGAAGAAGTCTAAATTTTGTTTTGTAATCAAACTGATCAATATATTTTTTATCTTTATAAATAGTGCCGTGAAGAAACATTACAGTATTAGTAATAATTCTTGAAACTTTCCAATCCATTAAATCCATCATACCTTTAACAAAACTTTTAAGAGTTTCTTTTGGAAGAGGAACTATAGTTTCAGATAATGTACTACGATTCTTTTTCCTTAACATTTCGCCTGCTTCCTTATATTTCTCGGGTGATATATTTTTTCTACCTATGGCAGCCAATACATCATGATCCATTGATTGGACAGACATTGAAAAATCAAAAGTATCCATGAGCATCTCTGTAGTTTCTATTACATTACCAAAGTGTTTTCCTGTAGAAACATAAATAGATTGTGGCCAATTATAATTTTTTTGAAGATCTAATATTTTTTCAGATATAAATTTATCTCGTTTATACATTCCATAATTTGAATCTGCAATTTGTAGCGCATTTACCGTTGGAGTTTTTGCTATTCTCTCCCCAATATAATTTAACTCATCAATTGCATACTGTGTTTGAAAACTTTTAATTTTCGAATAATAGTTATCGGATTCTACACAAAAATTACAACTAAATGGACATCCACGAGTTGTTTGAATAACTGGAATTAATTTACCATCAAAAAATTCATCTAATATTCCTGTAGTGTAAGGAGATGGAATTGTGTCTAACAGCTGTATACGACCGGTTTCCCCCTGAATTAATTTATTTTCTGCTTTATCAAAATAAACGCAGCCAGAAATTTTATCATGAAATATTTTATCTTTATTAGTAATTCCATAATCCAATACCAATTTAATTATATTTGAAAAGGCAACCTCTCCTTCTAAGAGAACTCTAATATCAATATATTTATTTGTTTTAAAATATTCTAATTTTTGATCATTATCTTTTGCGAAATCTGGGCCACCAAGAACTGTAATAATATTGGGATTTTTTCTTTTTGCAACTCTACATGCCCAATGTGCTAGGTTACTATTCCAAACGTATGTGCTACATCCAATAATATCACAATGTTCATTATTTAAAGAATCATACAATTTTTCAGGATATTTAAAAATTTTTATTTCTATAGAATTTCCAAACAACTTTTTGGCATAACTTGCTATCAAACCAACCCCATATGGCATAAAAGGATTGGAAATAGCTTTATAGTTGTGAGTTAAATCGGCTAAAAAAATCTTTATCTTTTTCATTATCTTAAACTTAACTGAATCTTTTGTGTAAATCTAATAAATTTAAATATAGTTATCAAAGTAAATTTCAAATTAATTTAATTTTTTTTGTATAATGTTAGCTAAACCCTGAATATATCTAAAATCGTCAGAATTTGTATCTTTTTCATTCAGTTTAATTTTAAACTTTTTTTCAATAGCATTAATAAAGCCAAGAATACCCATGGAATCTATGTGGGCATTATCTAAATACCTATATTTTAATATATTTTTCCTCATTTTATTTGGAATTGGACCTTTTTCCTCTAACAAACTAATTAAAAAATTATAAATGTGGTTTTTGTCAATTTTAGTCATAATATATAATTTTAAAGTTACTTATAATATTCAAATTCATTTTCCAAATATAAATGTAAAGAATCGTAAACTTTATTTTTTGGCATGTTTGAAGAAAAATATCTACTCATATCATTTACAATATTTTCATTAAATTTTCTAGGATCTTCTTTCCATAAATTAAATTTAATTTTTAATTCTTCATAATTAGAAACAATTATATTTTTTCCATAGTCAAAATAAGCAGAAGGATACCCAGCTACATCATAAATTATTATAGGTCTTTTTTTAAAAATCAACTCGTCATTAAGTGAAGTATGTCGTGCAATAGTTAGCTTTGTTTTTTTAATTAATTCCGAGAATGAATCTTTTTGATTATTATATAATTCAACATTGTCAGATTCTGTTATTATTTTTTTTATATCTTTAAAGTATGAAATGTCCATAAAATCATAATGTTTACCCTTAATTATGAATTTAAAATTGGAATTTTCTTTGCTTAATTTTAAAATATTTTTATAAAATAAATGATTATTTCGCCAATTAGCAAACCTAGATATGCCATTTTTGTAAAAGTTTTTATTTGAATGAGTATCTAATACTAAAACTATATTTTCTGTTTGATGAACTTCATTATTTATAAGATCAGCCCTAACGGGTCCGATAGATTTAGTTTTTTTAACTACACCAAAACGTTCATTTAAAACTAAATTTTCATTTACTTGATTAATTACCAAATAATGATCTAGTGGAAAAAAAGAATCAGACTCCCATAAAGATAGGAACCTCTCTTGAGTCGCAATAGTTTTTATGCCATTCATTCTGCAAGCAATTGCAAAATCTCGAGGTATTAATATATCATAACCAAAAATAGCTACCCTTGTGTTTGGTAATTGATTGAGTTGTTTGTGTGAATTCTTTATTGATATCCACATATTTAAAAAAAAAGCAATCGAATGAAAACTATCTTTGGTGAAAAAATAATACTTAGTTATAAATATCCAAATATTATAAAAAAGTTCAAATATTGAAATTCCTCCCAAAGACTTGATGTCAATGTTAGTTATTTTGTTTTTAAGATAAAATTCATTTGTTAAGTTATGATTTAAATGCTGATCTGCTATTGAAAGGTGCAAAATATTACTAGGATGAAAATTTGAGTTACTTTTTTTTGAATAAAATTGATCCTTTTTATACAAATCTCCATAATAAACACCTCTATGTGGAAAAAAAATTATGCTAAATTTTTTTATATTTATTTTTTTAGTGTTGATAAATAAATTTTTTAAACTGAATTTAATATTATAAAATATTAGTTTAATAATTGAATATGGGGCATAAAAAGAATAAAAATTTAAAAGTTCAGCTTTATTTTTTATATCTTGATTAAATGTACTTTTAAGAAAGTTTGGAAAGTGACCTACTATAACAAATTTCTGATTATCATTATCTAGTTTTAAGTATTCAATAAATCTCTTGCTATCACAAAAATGTCTAATTGATCTTGCCATTTCTGCTAGGGCAAATGCTTTCAAATCATTTTCGGTACAACCTTTTGCTACTAATTTGTTTTTTAAAACATTAGAGATATTTAATTTATCTAAATAGTTTGCAAATTTTTTTTGTACGTTTAATTCATATACGCAATTCTCTTTAGTTTTCTTAACATCATAATCTTGATAATTAAGCCAACCGATTCCTAAAAATTTAAAAAAATTAACGTATTTCTTTTTTTGAAAAAGTTTTGGTAGTTTAAGATAATATACTTTATGTCCTAATATTCTTTGAAAAATTGCTAAAAGTAAAAAAAGATACTTCAATTCATCATATATAAATGTTCTCTTTTTAAACATAAGTATTATTTTAAATCAATAATTTTTTTTTCAAATATAGACGTAGCTTGCTTTATATTTTTTTCTGAGCTGAATATCTTATAGAATAAAAGTGATATTTTGTCCTTATAAGTTTTATTTGGTATATTTTTTTCACTAAGGTCATGTTCTATATTTTTGTAAATAATATTGTAAATTTTTTCTCTGTCTAAAATATTATTTGAATTAAATTTCAAATTTAATTTGATTAATCCTCCAACTATACCAACAAAACCTCTTAAATAATAAGGAGTGAATTCTTTTATTTTTGATTTTTCATTTTGTTTTAAAAAAGTGAGTAAACTTCTAAATGAAGCAAACATACCCTTAATGCGTATTTCGTTTAAGCTATTTATAATCGATGTGTCTCTAGAAACTTTATAATAAATCACTTTATCAATTTTTACTATTTTTTTTGAAAAATAATAAATTTTAAAAATTACTGGTATATCTTCATGAATAACGTTGGGAAATAAAATGTTATTATTTTGAATGATTTCTTTTTTTATAAATGAAAAAATTACCGATCCGTCTATTTCTCCGGATAAAAAATTTTTAATTAAAACATTTTTATTATCTGTTAAATACTTAAAATCTTTTCTGCGTGGATTTGATTGATTTATATTGTTCTCAAAATTTGTAAAATTAAAAGTAACGACATCGGCTTTATTTTTTTTTGCTTCTTCATAAACAATACTTAAGGCATCTGAGGAAATAAAATCATCAGCATCTAAAAATAAAATATATTCCCCTTTTGCATACTCAAGTCCTTTATTTCTGGTGTTGCCAGGACCTTCATTTTTATTATTTTTTAATAAAATTATATTTTTATATTTTAAAGAATAGTTTTTTATAATTTCTAAACTATCATCTGTAGAGCAATCATCTATTAATATAATTTGATAATCTAAATTAAAATTTTGATTAACCAAACTATCTAGACATTTTTTTATGTATTTACCTACATTATATACTGGCACTATTACACTTATCTTCATTTTTGAAATGATTATTAATAAATTTTTTTTTTAACTTTTTGATATAAAGATTCAGTAAAATCCATATCGAGATCAAAAATCTTACTTAAAGTTTTAAAACTTTTCCACAGATGGTCTAGTTCAGGCCTTCTTCCAATTTTAAAATCATTCAACATACTCATAGTGTGAGCTGTGCTTGATAGGGTTTGACTTACTCTATCATTAATACTTTGAAATATAGGCAGGTTTATTTTTTTAGCTATTTGTTCACCTTCTTCCATAATTTTCTTTATAGCTTTGATACTATTTGCATCGTTCTTTAGCTTTGAATTATTAAATTCCGTATCTAAAGCTACTAGGTTAAAGGCCAAAGAATTGATTGTTTTTATATATAGCTCACTTTTAATATTATCAACTTCTGGTGACAAGCAATGAGGCTGAATGCTTTCTCGTAACTTATCAGCTTTATTTTTCATTTTAGAAAATACTTCTTTTAAAGGATAACCTCTTTGGACATGCTTAACCACAACATTTCCAGGACTCTCAATTACCGATGAAAGCCACATTGTCATACCTATAATATTTTCTTTTTTGAAAAATTTACTAGATTGAACGTCTATTTCTAAATTATTAAATTTTTTAAGCGATTTTTCCTCAAGATTGTAAAGCCACCAAAAAGGAATTTTGGTGCAAGGTGGAATTATTGCGGTATTCTCATTTAAAAAAGGCTGAATGTCTAAAAATGTTTTTTCGTTATAATCGTTTAATTTAACAGTAATAAATAAATAATCGAAAATATTTTTTTGAATTTGAGAAGAGTTGCTGACGTAATTAATTTTTGAATTTTCTTTAATAGTTTTACTCTCAATTAATTTTTCATTATCACAAATTTTAATGTGCATACCATTTTTTTTTATATTTTCATAATGCTTGCCTCTGGTTAGAAGAGTTACATTATGACCGGACTGATATAGACAGTAACCAATATGACATCCTATTGCGCCAGCACCGTAAATTAATATGTTCACTATTAATTGCTTTCTTTAATTGAGTATTTTATTTTTTGCCAG
>CEUZ01001355.1_pt1 | contig 16992 bp, 19 predicted proteins | sample 361511 | NCBI WGS metagenome assembly CEUZ01 (sample SAMEA2622822, study PRJEB7988) | marine metagenome | biome: marine biome (ENVO:00000447); feature: surface water layer (ENVO:00002042); material: "saline water (ENVO:00002010), including plankton (ENVO:xxxxxxxx)" | depth 5 m
CAATTTAATGGTAATTTATCGCTTGCTTTTAAAAATACAAAATCAAAATTTTGTGTAATTTCATTTTCTTCCGATTGGCTTTATCCCACAATTGAAAATAAAGAAATTGTTATAGCTTTAAATGCCTGTGGTGCAAATGTGAGGTTTGTAGAAATTAATTCTGATAAGGGTCATGACTCATTTTTATTAGATGTGCCAGAATTTTTAAAAACATTAGGTGAATTTCTTAACTCAACTTATAACGAAATAAAAAATGAAAAAAGAATTTGAAGTAATATCAAAAATAATTAAAAATAATAAAAGAGTCTTGGACGTAGGTTGTGGAGACGGAACTCTAATGGAATATTTAAAAAATAATCAACAAAACGATGTTAGAGGAATGGAACCACAAAAAAGTTTTGTACAACAATGTATTTCTAAAGGTCTGCCAGTTATTGAGGGGGACGCTGAAAAAGAATTATTTCAATTCCCAAAAAAATCTTTTGATTATGTTGTGCTAAGTCAAACTTTACAAGCTTTTTTAAATCCAGAAGAAGTTCTTAGTCAATTGCTTAGGATAGGAAAACAAACAATTGTCTCAATACCCAACTTTGGATATTGGAAAGTTAGACTCCATTTATTATTTAAAGGAACAATGCCAATTACAAAAAACTTACCGAATGAATGGTATAATACGCCAAACTTACATATGTGTACAATTCAAGACTTTGTTAATTTTTGCAAAAATAAAAATATAAAAATTGATAAATCTATGTGTTTAACCAACGAAAAGATTTCAGAAATTACTAGCAAAAATATGGGTTATAAAAATATTTTTTCTCAGCTTGGTATATTTCTTATACAATAACTTATATGCAAATAACTCCAATAGCTTGTTTGGAAGACAATTACGCTTATATTATTAATGATAATAATTCAAAAACTATTGGGGTAGTCGATCCTTCTGAGGCCCAGCCAATAATTTCTTTTCTTGAAGAAAACAAACTTAAATTAAATTACGTATTAAATACTCACCATCATTTTGATCACATAGGAGGCAATATGGAACTAAAAAAAACTTATGGTGCAAAAATAGTAGGTTTTGAAGGCGACAAACATAGAATTCCTGGTATTGATATAACGTTAAAAAATAATGAACTGTGGAATTTTGGAAATTCGCCTGTAAAAATATTGCATGTACCAGGACATACCTTGGGTCATATTTGTTTTTTTTTTGAAAAAGAAAAAATAGCATTCACAGGAGATACTTTATTTTCTCTTGGGTGTGGAAGAATTTTTGAAGGTGATCATAAGCAAATGCTACGGTCTTTAAATAAAATTAAAAATCTTCCAAAAAATACGATGATTTATTGTGGCCATGAGTATACTTACAAAAATGCAGAATTTTGTATCAAACACGATAATAATAATATTTATTTAATAAAAAAGTTTGAAAAAATCAAAGAACAAAGATCAAAAAATTTACCTACAATTCCCTCTAGCTTGGAAGAAGAATTAAAATTAAATATTTTTCTTAGATGTGATCAAAATGACCTTAAAAGTAAATTAAACATGGGGAATCAAGAAGATTTCAAAGTTTTTAAGAAAATTAGAGATTTAAAAGACAGTTTTTAGTTATGTTATAACTTGACATAGCAAGTTAGAAAGCTATATTGCCAATATTTCAAAATATGAGATTAAAACAATGTCTTTCGCAATTATTCAAACAGGTGGTAAGCAATATAAAGTTTCAGCAAGTGAAATTCTTAAAATCGAAAGACTTGAAAATGAAGAAGGACAAACTGTAGAATTTAAAAACGTTTTGTTTTTAAATGACGATAAAACCACAGAAATCGGAAATCCAAATATTCAAGGCGCAAAAGTAGAAGCTACAATCTTAAAAAATACAAAAAATAAAACAATTTTAGTTTTTAAAAAGAGAAGAAGAAAAAATTCGAGAAAAAAATATGGTCATAGACAACCTGTTTCTCTAATACAAATCACTAAAATTTTTTCAAAGGATGGTAAAATAATTTCACAAGCTAATTCTAAAAAAGAACTTCCTAAAAAATCAAAAGAAACATTGTCAAGAGAAGAGAGGGCAAATGAAACTAGAAAATTGCAAGAAAAAAAAGCAAAGGCTTTTGACGAAGAAGAAACAAAAAGATTGGCGCAAGCTCAGGATAAAATAAAAATGCAGAAAACTAGTATTGATAAAAGCAAAAAAGTTAGCAAAAAGAAACCTTTAACAACTAAAAAAAAGTGATAAAATAAAATTATGGCTACAAAAAAAGCAGGTGGATCATCAAGGAATGGGCGAGATAGTGCTGGAAGGCGACTTGGTGTAAAAAAATATGGTGGTCAGTATGTATTACCTGGAAATATCATTGTAAGACAAAGAGGAACTAAAATACACCCTGGCGAGCATGTCGGCATGGGAAAAGATCACTCTTTATTTTCCTTAAAAAAAGGAAAAGTTCAGTTTAAAACATCAAAGCAAAACAGAACATTTGTTTCTGTCATCCCCAGCTAATTTTTACAATTTATAAATTAGTTTTAACTTTGTTAATTTATGAAATTTTTAGATCAAGCAAAAATATTTATAAAAGCAGGAAATGGCGGATCTGGATCTGCTAGTTTTAGAAGAGAAAAATTTATAGAATTTGGTGGACCAGATGGTGGCGATGGTGGTAGCGGTGGATCTATAGTTTTTATTGCAAGTAAAAATTTAAATACATTAATTGATTTCAGATTTCAGCAACACTTTAAAGCGGAAAGAGGTAAGGATGGCGCCGGAAAGAAAAAAACAGGAAAAAGTGGTAAAGATTTAATGCTAAAAGTACCTGTTGGTACACAAATTTTTGAAGAAGACAATAATACGTTAATTGAAGATCTTAAAAACTCTGAACAAAAAGTTGTTATAGCTGCTGGAGGAAAAGGTGGTCTAGGAAATGTTAGGTTTAAAAGTTCGACAAACCGAGCCCCGAGAAAAAAGACTGGTGGTGAAGAAGGTGAAGGTTTTTGGATTTGGTTACAATTAAAAGTTATAGCTGATATAGGAATAATAGGAATGCCTAACTCAGGAAAATCAAGCTTATTATCTGCTTTAACTAATTCGAAACCAAAAATAGCAAATTATCCTTTTACAACAATTAACCCAAATCTTGGAATATCAAATTATGACGATAAAGAAATTACATTTGCAGATATACCGGGTTTAATAGAAGGTGCACATGAAGGTATAGGACTCGGAGATAAATTTTTAAGACATATAGAAAGATGTAAGAGCATTTTACATCTGATTGATATTACTGAAGATAATTTATTTGAAAATTACTCAAAAGTTAGAAAGGAACTTTTTAAATACAGCGAAAAACTTTTAAAAAAAAAGGAGATAGTTGTTTTAAATAAAATTGATATGATAAATGACAAAGAAACAAAGGATAAAGTAAATATTTTTAAAAAAAAATTGAAAAAAAAAATTTTTACAATATCAGCTTTAAAACACAAAGGATTGAAAGATATAAAAAAAGCACTCATTAACTATGCATATTGATAGATTTAAAAAAATTGTAATTAAGATTGGATCATCAATTTTAGTTGATGAAAATGGTTTACCAAAAAAATTGTGGTTAAAAGAATTAGTTAAGGATATCAAAGAACTTTTAAAAAAAAATAAACAAATAGTAATTGTTTCATCTGGAGCTATTGCGCTGGGCTGCGAGTACTTAGGGATTAATAAAAAAGGTTTGAAAGTTGATAAAAGTCAAGCTGTAGCATCAATCGGACAAATTGAATTAATGGACTTTTACAAAAAAACTTTTGATAAAAGCAATATTAAGATTTCACAAATATTATTAACGCTAGATGATACCGAACAAAGAAGAAGAGCAATAAATGCAAAAAGAACTATTGAAAATTTAGTTAGGATGGGAATTGTACCAATTGTTAATGAAAATGACACCACTGCAACAACAGAAATTAAATATGGGGATAATGACAGACTTGCAGCACGCGTGACACAAATAATTAATGCTGACTGTTTAATTTTATTGTCCGATGTTGACGGGCTTTATACTGCTAATCCAAAAAAAAACTTCAAAACCAAATTAATAAGAATTGTTGAAGAAATAGATGATAGAATCAAAAAATATACATACAATACAAAAAATACCTATGGATCAGGTGGAATGAAAACAAAAATTGATGCCGCAAAAATTTGTCAATTAGCTGGATCATATATGGCAATAGCAAACGGAAACTATAAAAATCCTATAAAAAAAATAATTAAAAATAATAATTGTACTTGGTTTGTGCCAAAAGTTTCTAAGCTGGATGCAAGAAAACAGTGGATTATTGGATCCATATCACCAAAAGGAGAAGTAATTATTGATAATGGCGCGGTAAAGGCAATTGCAAATGGAAAAAGCTTGTTGCCAGCAGGAATTAAAAAAATTAAAGGAATTTTTGAAAAAGGAGATAATATTTTGGTCAAAGATCAAAATGATATTGAAAGAGCTAGAGGCTTAACATCATTTTCTTCAACTGAAATAGAAAAAATAAAGGGTTCTCACAGTAGAGAAATAAAAAATATACTGGGATATTCTAGTAGAGAAGAAGTTATACATAAAGATGATTTGGTGGAAGTTTGAAAATGTCTAAAAATTTATATATGGAAAAAATTGGAGAAAATGCCAAAAAAGCTTCCTTAAATTTATCAAATTTAGGAATAATAAAGCGAAACAAGGTTTTAATTCAATATAACAAATATTTAAAAAAATTTTCTAAATTAATAATCAAGGCTAATCAAAAAGATGTGTTGAGAGCTAAAAAAATTAGAAGCACAATGATAGAAAGGCTCAGATTAAATAATAATAAAATTAATAAAATCATTAAATCCAATAAAGAAATAATTAAATTTAAAGATCCGATTGGCAAAACTTTGTCTGCTTGGAAAAGACCAAATGGACTGATTATAAAAAAAATTACTATTCCAATTGGAGTAATAGGCATAATTTATGAAAGTAGGCCAAATGTAACTTCTGACGTTGCGGCTCTTTGTTTTAAATCTGGCAATGCAGTAATTTTACGCGGAGGATCTGAAGCGTTTTATTCAAATAAAATTTTATCTCATCTATTTAGGAAAGCTCTTAAAAAAAACAAATGTGACATAAATTGTGTTCAGCTTGTTGAAAAAAAAGATCGAATTATTGTAGATTATATTTTAACTAAAATGCATAAATATATAGATGTTGTTATACCTAGGGGTGGAAAAAGCTTAGTTAAAAAAGTTAAAGAGAAATCTAAAATTCCAACTATTGGACATCTCGAAGGCATATGCCACGTTTACGTTCATAAAAATGCTGATATACAAATGGCTGTAAATGTAGCAAAAAACGCAAAAATGAGAAATTATAACATTTGTGGAGCGGCTGAAACTTTGTTGATAGACAAAAGTTGTATTAAAACTCACTTAAATCCTATTTTAAATGAGCTATCAAATTCTGGATGTAAAATTATAGGGGACAATACAATTAAAAAATTTTATTTAAAAAAAATTAAATTAGCTAAATTAAAAGATTGGGATACTGAATACCTTTCGCCAATTATTTCAATTAAAAGTGTGGATGGGATAGACGATGCTATTACTCATATAAATAAACACGGAACATCTCACACCGACTCTATAATAACAAAAAATAAAAAAACGGCAGACAAATTTTTTAAAAAAATAAATAGCGCAATTGTTATACACAATGCATCTACTCAATTTGCTGATGGAGGAGAATTTGGTTTTGGAGCTGAGGTGGGAATATCAACAGAAAAACTTCACCCTAGAGGTCCTGTGGGACTTGATCAGCTCTCGACTTATAAGTACATTTTAAAAGGCAGAGGACAAATAAGGAAATAATTTTTGAAAAAAAAAATTAATAGATTAGGAATCCTGGGAGGGACTTTTGATCCACCGCATGAGGGCCATGTATATATCTCCAAAATATCAATTAAAAAACTTAAATTAAATAAACTTATATGGGCCGTAACAAAAAAAAATCCGTTAAAGAATAAACCTCATTTAAGTACTAAAACAAGAATAAGACTGTCAAAAGAAATAAATAAAAAAAACAAAAAAATATTAATAAAATATTTTGATAATAAAATCGGATCAAATACTTTTGATTTGTTAAATTTTGTAAAAAAAACAAATAAAAAATCAAAATTATTTTTTATAATAGGGGCTGATAATCTTACAAAATTTTACAAATGGAAAAAATGGTCATATATACCCAAGTTGGCAAAAATAGTAGTTTTTCCAAGAGGAAATTACTCTTTTAAAACTTTAAAAGCTTCCACTTTAAAAAAACTTGATAAAAGCGATTGGATTTTAATGAATGTAAAAAAAATTAATATTTCTTCTTCATTAATTAGAAAAATTTGGTAACATAAACTCTAATGCAAAATGAGAAAATTAATAAATTAAAAAAGGAAATAGAAAGTATCCTAGACAACAATAAAGCGGAAGAAATAATATCAATAAACCTAAAGGATAAAAGCACAATTGCTGATTTTATGATAATTGCTAGTGGAAATTCATCAAGACATATCCAATCTTTGTCTGAAATATTAGTTAATGAGTTAAAAAAAAAAGGAGTCACAAATTGCCGACTTGAAGGTCAGAATAGCAGTGATTGGAAATTGATAGACGCCATTGATATTATAATTCATATTTTTCACCCAAATAAAAGAAAATTTTATAATCTTGAAAGAATGTGGTCTGAATTAATTCCTAAAGAAAGATTAACAATATGAAAAAAATTTTAATATTTATTTTTGCAATATTTTTAAATAATACTGGATATGTATATTCAGAAAATGTTGATAAGCTATATGAAAAAATTGATTTATTCAGTGAAGTTTTAGACAAAATACAGAAAGAATATGTTGAAGAAATAGATCAAGCTGAAGCTATGGATTCTGCAATTAATGGTTTGCTTCATTCTTTGGATCCTTATTCGGCATACATGAATCCAAAAATTTTTATGGAATCTCAAACAGAGACTAGTGGTGAGTTTGGTGGATTGGGTATTGAGGTAAGTATGGAGGCAGGAGTTGTAAAAGTTATAAGCCCCATAGACGACACTCCAGCATCTAGAGCTGGTATAAAAGCTGGAGATTACATTGTTAGAATTAATGGAGAACAAGTGCAGGGCAAAACTTTAATGGAAGCAGTAAATTTAATGAGAGGACCAGTAGGTTCATCTATTGAAATTACAATAAGAAGAAAAGGCTTAAAGAAGGCAAAAAAAGTTAAAATTATTAGAGAGATAATAGAAATTAAATCTGTTGTTGCTAAAGAAATTTCCAATAAAGTTGGTTATTTGAGGTTGAGAGCATTTAATGAAAATAGTGGTGATCAATTAAAGAAAGAAATATCAAAAATTGAGAAGAATAAAAAAATGGTTGGGTATATTCTTGATTTAAGAAATAATCCTGGAGGATTATTATCACAAGCTATTCAAATTTCTGATTTTTTTCTAAATGATGGAGAAATAGTATCAACCAAAGGAAGGAAAACCAGAGAAAATAGAAAGTTTTTTGCAAAAAAAGGAGATCAAATAAAAGGCAAACCTTTAATTGTTTTAATTAATAATGGGTCTGCTTCTGCTTCTGAGATTGTTGCTGGTGCCCTTCAAGATCAAAAAAGAGCAGTTTTATTAGGGGAAACTACCTACGGTAAAGGGTCGGTTCAGTCTATAATACCACTCAGAAATAAAGGGGCTATTAGAATTACAGTTTCAAAATATTATCTTCCTTCAGGAAAATCTATTTCAGAAGTTGGAGTGGTGCCAGATATTAAAATTGAAGAAGAAGGTGAAGAGTTCGTAATAAATACATCTACAGATAATCAATTAAATTACGCGGTTAAGTTATTTACTGGATAAATTTAAATGATTAACAAACAAGATTTACCATTAAGATTGGGTGTAGGAATAATCTTGTTGAATAAAGAAAATAAAATTTTTGTAGGAAAAAGAATAGATAATCCAAAAAATTTTTGGCAAATGCCACAAGGTGGTTTAAATCAAAATGAAAATTTTTTAGAAGCTGCAAAAAGAGAACTCGAAGAAGAAACTGGTATAAAATCTATAGAATTAATTAAAGAATTAGATGGATGGCAAATATATGACTTGCCAGAAAATCTTATGGGGAAAATTTGGAAAGGAAAATATAGAGGACAAAAACAAAAATGGTTTATAATGAAATTTATTGGGGAAAATAATGAAATTAATGTAAAAACTAAAAATCCTGAATTTTTGGAATGGAAGTGGATTAAAATCTCAGATCTTACAGATATAGCTGTTAATTTTAAGAAAAATATTTATAAAAATATAAAAAAAAAATTAATTTCTCTAGGTTATAGTTAAAGTCTAATTTCTTTTAAAGCATCAATCTTATGATTAAGAATATAACGTTCTCGATCAGTTATATCCTTTTTAGAAAGTTGATCTGTAGTATTTTTTTCTAATTTATTTAAATAATCTTTTGACAAATCTTTCACATTTTTTGCAGAAGAAGAAAGAACTACTAAATTGTTACTAAAAAATTCAACTGTTCCATCTTCTACAAAAAATTTTTCATAGTTTCCTTCATTTTTTTCTACTGTTATCTTTCCAGGTCTAAGAAAAGTTATTATTGAAATATGATCTTTAAGAATACTCATATCTCCTTCATAGGACGGTAAAGTCGCCATGTTAACTTGTCCTGAAAAAATAAGTTTTTCAGGAGAAATTATTTCTATTTTAAAATTTTTTTCCATTATGCTGCTGCATCCTTGGCCATCTTTTCTGCTTTCTCAACGGCTTCTTCAATTGTTCCAACCATATAAAATGCCCCTTCGGGTAAATGGTCGTATTCACCTTTGCATATAGCATCGAATCCCTTAATTGTTGCTTCTAGATCTACTAATTTTCCTGGTGTTCCCGTAAAAACTTCAGCTACAAAGAATGGTTGTGACAAAAATCTTTGAATTTTCCTCGCTCTTGCTACCGTAAGCTTATCTTCTTCTGAAAGCTCATCCATACCTAAAATTGCAATAATGTCTTGTAATGATTTATATGTTTGTAATATTTTTTGAACTTCTCTTGCTACTCTGTAATGTTCTTCTCCTACAATTCTTGGATCTAAAATTCTAGAGGTAGAATCTAAAGGATCAACTGCTGGATATATTCCTAATTCTGCAATCTGCCTGGATAGTACAGTTGTTGCATCTAGATGGGCAAAGGAAGTAGCAGGGGCTGGATCTGTCAAATCATCTGCGGGAACATAAATTGCCTGAACCGAAGTAATTGAACCTTTGTTTGTAGTAGTAATACGTTCCTGTAAATTTCCCATATCGGTTGCTAAAGTAGGTTGATAACCCACTGCAGATGGAATTCTTCCTAGAAGCGCGGAAACCTCAGATCCTGCTTGAGTAAATCTAAATATATTATCAACAAAAAATAAAACATCTTGCCCTTCCTTGTCTCTAAAATATTCTGCTACGGTTAACCCAGTTAATCCAACTCTAGCTCTAGCACCTGGTGGTTCATTCATTTGACCATACACAAGAGCAGCTTTTGATCCTTTTCCATCAGGTTTTATAACACCTGACTCTATCATTTCATGATACAAATCATTACCTTCTCTGGTTCTTTCTCCAACTCCAGCGAAAACTGAAAAACCTCCATGAGCCTTTGCAATATTATTTATTAACTCCATAATTATTACTGTTTTCCCTACGCCGGCTCCTCCGAACAATCCTATTTTTCCACCTTTTGAATAAGGTGCAAGCAAATCTACAACTTTAATTCCTGTAGCTAATATTTCTGTTTCCGTAGATTGGTCTGTAAATTTTGGGGCCGCTCTATGAATTGGCCAGCTTTCTTTTGAAGTCACTTTACCTTTTTGATCTATTGGTTCACCAATTACATTAATTATTCTTCCTAAAGTTTCTGGACCTACAGGTACTTTAATAGGAGATCCGGTATCTATTACTTTGTCTCCTCTTTTTAAACCTTCAGTACTATCCATTGCAATTGTTCTAACCGAAGTTTCTCCTAAATGTTGAGCAACCTCTAATACTAGCCTATTCCCAGCATTATCACATTCCAAGGCAGTTAAAATCTCAGGTAGCTGATTTTCGAACTGAACATCAACGACAGCTCCTATTACTTGTGTAATTTTTCCGAATTTATTTGTCATTTTATAAACTTTCTGCTCCCGATATTATTTCTATAAGTTCTTTGGTAATAGCAGCCTGTCTACTTCTATTATAAGTAATTGTAAGTTTATCTACTAAGTCTCCTGCGTTTCTTGTAGCATTATCCATTGCTGTCATTCGCGACCCCTGTTCGCTAGCGGCATTTTCAAGAAATGCTTTAAAAATTTGCGTTGAAATATTGCGTGGAAGCAAATCTTCTAATATTTCGTTTTCCTCTGGTTCAAATTCATAAAAATTTTCTATTTTTTTTTCTTTTTCATCTTTTTTTATATTTTCTACAGGTATTATTTGTTGCTCTTGCGGTATTTGGGTTATTACATTTTTAAATTTATTATAAAATATTTTACACACATCAAACTGATTATCATTAAATAGTTTAATAATTTTATCACCGATCAATTCTGCTTCTTTATAAGTAATTTTTTTTTCGCCTTTAAAATTTATTTTTTCTATTATATAGCTACCGTAAACTCTTTTAAGTTGATCATGCCCTTTACTACCAACTGTGAAAATTTTAAGTGTTTTTCCTTGCTTTAATATATTTTCAAAATAATTTTTTGCTTTTCTACATATATTAGTATTAAAGCCTCCACAAAGGCCTCTGTCAGCAGTAATTATTACACATAAATGGATAGCATCTTTTCCTGTACCAACTAAAAATTTTGATGCATTGTTTTTATCTGAAATTGAATTACTTAAATTTAATATTATATTATTCATTTTTTCTGAAAATGGTCTTCCTTTTTCAGCGTTTTCTTGTGCTTTTCTTAATTTAGCAGCAGCTACCATTTTCATAGCTTTGGTTATTTTCTGAGTGGATTTAACACTTGTTATTCTTTTTTTTAGATCGTCTAAACTTGGCATTATATTTTATTTAATTGTTTTCTTAAATTGTTCAATAATAGATGTCAGCTTTTTCTCATTTTCCTCTTCTAATTTTCCCGTGTTATTAATGCTATCAATAATTTCAGGATTAGAAGATTTAACTTCTTCATAAATATTTTTTTCTACTTTTTTAATACTTGTTAATTCTACATCATCTAAAAAACCTCTCACTCCTGAAAATACAGCTATAACTTGTTGGGCAACTGGCATAGGTGAATATTGGTCTTGTTTTAAAAGCTCTGTAAGTTTCGAACCTCTATTAAGTAATTTTTGTGTGGACGCATCTAAATCAGATCCAAATTGTGCAAAGGCAGCCATTTCTCTATATTGTGCTAATTCGAGTTTTATTGATCCTGCAACTTTTTTCATTGCCTTTGTTTGAGCGGCTGAACCAACTCTAGAAACTGATAGACCAACGTTAACCGCGGGTCTAACGCCCTGATTAAATAATTCTGTTTCTAAAAAAATTTGCCCGTCAGTAATAGAAATTACATTTGTAGGAATATAAGCTGAAACATCTCCAGCCTGTGTTTCGATTATTGGTAGGGCAGTTAATGATCCTCCACCTTTATCGTCATTTAGTTTAGCAGCTCTTTCGAGTAATCTGCTGTGCAAATAAAATACGTCTCCCGGGTATGCTTCTCTTCCTGGAGGCCTTCTCAATAAAAGCGACATTTGTCTATATGCTACCGCCTGCTTAGACAGGTCATCATAAATAATTAAAGCATGCATACCATTGTCTCTAAAATATTCTCCCATTGTACATCCTGTATAAGGGGCCAAAAATTGTAGGGGGGCTGGATCAGATGCTGTGGCTGAAACAATTGTTGTATATTCCATTGCACCAGCATCTTCTAAAGATTTAACTATTTGTGCTACGGTAGATCTTTTTTGTCCTATCGCAACATAGATGCAATAAAGTTTATCCTTTTCTTCTCCAGATTTATTTATTTCCTTTTGATTTATAATTGTATCAATGGCTACAGCAGTTTTTCCCGTTTGTCTGTCTCCAATAATTAATTCTCTTTGTCCTCTTCCTATTGGTATTAAACTGTCTATGGCTTTCAATCCAGTTTGCATAGGTTGATTTACAGATTGTCTAGGTATTATTCCTGGGGCTTTTACGTCTACTCTTTTTCTTTTTAATTTTTTATCCAAATCTCCTTTTCCATCGATTGGATTTCCTAATGCATCAACTACTCTTCCTAACAAATTTTTCCCTACTGGTGTATCTACAATTGAACCAGTTCTTTTAACTACGTCTCCTTCTTTTATAGATCTGTCATCTCCAAAAATTACGACACCTACATTATCGTTCTCCAAATTTAATGCCATGCCTTTTATGCCTCCTGAAAATTCAACCATTTCTCCAGCTTGGACATTATCTAAACCATAAACTCTAGCAATTCCGTCACCAACAGAAAGAACTTGACCAACTTCTGTTATTTCTGCCTTTTCACCAAACTTTTTAATTTGTTCTTTTAAAATTTTTGTTACTTCTGAAGGATTGATTTGCATGTTAAGCCTCTACCATATTTTTTTCTAATTTTTTTAATTTTGTTTTTATTGATGTATCTACCATTACGCTTCCGACTTGAATTATTAAACCAGCTATTAAGCTTGGGTCATGTTTATAACTAATATTTAAAGGATGCTTAAAGTTTTCTGATAATTCGTTCTGAATTTTTTTTTGTTCATCAATAGATAATTCTTTTGACGATATTAGTTGTGCTTTTAATTCACCTTTATTAATTGAAACTAAGTTTAAGAAACTATCAATAATTTTATTAAGGTAAAATAATCTATTTTTTGAAGCAACAAAGGCTAAAAATTTTTTAAGAAGAAGATCAAAATTGCTTTTATCTGCAATAGCGAACATGATATTTTTTTTTTCATCCTTAGTAATTGTAGGACTAGAAATTACTTCTTTAAAATTCGAATTTTCAAAAACTATTTTTTTAAGACTTTTGATGTCGTTTTCTATTTTGTCTAAGGCTGAATTTTCCTTGGCTATTTCATACAATGCAGTCGCGTAGCTGTTTGATGCAGAATTTGAAAATGTTGATTTTGAACTCAATTTTTGCTCCTAAAAGACTCGTTTTGTATGAGATTATTTTATTAAATTCAACATTTTCTATTGTATTTTTTTGTCTTTTAAATATCAAAAATAGCTGTTTTAACTGAAATTAATTGGATCTACATCAACCTCTAGTTTTATTCCCGGTATAATTTTTATTTCATTAAGCGATTGTGACAAATATTTCTGTATAAATATTTTTTTTGGGCACCTAATCAAAATTCTACATCTATATTTTTGCCTTAATTTTGTTATTGGTGCAAGTACTGGACCCATAATATTTACTTCCTTCATTTGAGGTAGCTTGGATTTAATACCAAATGCAAACTTCATGATTTGAGATTCGTTTTTTCCGGAAATTATTAATGATATTAACCTATAAAAAGGTGGAAGTTTTTTTTCCTTTCTCAATAAAAGTTCTTTATCTAAAAAAGCATGAGGGTCATTTTTTAATATATTTAATAGTATTTCATCTTTTGGTGTATATGTTTGAAAATAAATAGATGATTCATTTCCTTCTCTGCCTGCCCTTCCGCTTAGTTGATAATATAATTGAATATTTTTTTCTGCGGATCTCAGATCATAACCGTGGGAAGAAAAATCACCATCAACAACAACAATACAATTTAATTTGGGGAAATGGAAACCTTTAGATAAAAGTTGAGTTCCTACTAAAATATCTATTTTTTTTTTTTCAACTTTTTTTAATAGAGTATTCGTTGATTTATTTTTTTCTAAAGTATCACTAGAAAATATTTCAATTTTTTTATTTGGAAATATTCTTTTTACCTCAGAAAAAATTCTTTCTACTCCAGGTCCACAAAATAACAAATCACATTTGGTTTTATCTTTACAATTCCTTTCTAATTTAGATTTATGGCCACAATAGTGACATAAAAGTTTATTTATATTTTTATGAAAATTTAAATTTATTTCACAATTTGGACACTTAAATTTGTATCCACATTTTTTACATACCACAAAAGGTGAAAAACCTCTTCTATTTAAAAAAAACAAAACTTGATCACCTTTTTTTAAATATTTATCTACCTCATTTATTGTTTTATTAGCTATCCAGGAATTTTTGGTTAAAGCTTCGGAGTGTAAATTTATAATTTTAATATTCGGGTGAGAAGCCTCCTTATATCTTTTCTTTAATTTTGTAACGTAATACTTTTTATTTATAATATTATTATATGTTTCTACAGAAGGAATTGATGTCACTAAACTTATAGGAATTTTTTCAAGTGAAGCTCTTGTGATTGCCATATCTCTTGCATTGTAAGAAACTCCTTCATCTTGTTTATATGAAGCATCATGTTCTTCATCTACTATAATAATACCTAAATTTTTAAATGGTAAAAAAAGAGATGACCTTGCACCTATCACTATTTTAATTTTTCCTTCAATAATACCTTTCCATATTATTTGTTTATTTTTTTTTGTTGTGCCTGAGTGCCAAATAGCAGGCTCTGCTCCAAAAAAATCTTTGTACCTTCTGCTAAATTGATTGGTGAGAGCAATTTCGGGTAACAAAATTAAAGCCTGATTTCCATTTTTAACTAAATCTTTAATTCTATTAAAATAAACCAATGTTTTTCCTGAACCTGTCACGCCTTCAAGAACTGTTACATTAAAATCATCACCAATTTTTCTCATAAAGTGCAATGATCTTTTTTGTTCAGAATTTAAAAAAAATAAATTTTTTTTTGTTTTAAAATCGAACTTTTTAAGTTCATTAAAAAAATCTTTAACTACAACATCTTTTTTTAATAAACACATCTTTAGCGACATACCTAATGGTACAAGATTGTATTTTGAAAACCATTCTAAAAATTTAATCATTGAAAAATTTAAATTGCTGATATTTATTTTTTTAGATATTTTTTTTATTAAAAATTTTTTACGAGTCTTTTGCTCACTAGGCCAAACAACACCCGTTATTTCCTTTGATCCGAATGGAGCTTTTACAAAATCTCCGGGGTTTAGAGTTTCCGAAATTTCACTTTTGTATGTAAAGGGGTGATCAAAAATTTTTGGAAATAAAACTGGAATTTTCATTATGCTAAAATTTTTTTTCTTAATTTTTTTGGAATATTAATATCTAGAATTTTTTTTAATTCAGAGAACGCTGCATGATTAATTCTAATTTCCAACAATTTCCAGGTATAAGGTATCATTTTTAAATAATTTTTTTTTTTATCTCGACTATAAAGCCGAGCAAATATACCTATTATTTTTAAACTTCGTTGTACAGAAAGTGTATTAAAATCTTCAAGAAATTTTTTTGGATTTTTTTTATAAATATTTAAGGTTTTTTTTAGATAATAATCGTATATTTGTTTCTTTAATGTAGTTGAAGTTTTAATTCTTACATCATCAATTAAAGAAACTAAATCATACGCCGCATTACCAATCAAAGCATCTTGACTATCTATTACACCTATTCTTTTGTTAACTTTAATTAGATTTTGGACATGGAAATCTCTATGCACAAAATGTGAGTTTTGAAAATTTAAGTTTCTGTAAAGCTTCGAAAGATTTTTTTTTGCTTTCTTTTTAATATTTTTAATTTTATTTTTTTTATAAAAAAATGGGAGATACCAATCAAAAAATAAATCGGACTCTTCGTGCAAATATTTTGGAGAATATTTATTAACTTTATGATATTTCCCTAAAATACTTTTAACTTTATATTTGGGTCTTATCTTTTGAATTTTTAAAAGCAGTTTAACAAGCTTTTTATAGATAACTAATTTATTTTTATTCCTTAATAAAACTTTATAAAATGATAAATCTCCAAAATCTTGGATAATTATTAAATTTTTTTTTAAATTATAACTAAAAATTTTTGGCGTTAATATTTTTTTGCTTCTTAAAAAACTATTAATTGATGTATATGCAATTAAGTTTGTGTATTGATCTTTTTCGGCATGAACAAGTATTTTGCTCTTTTTATTTATATGAATTCTAAAAAAAGATCTAAACGATGCATCGCTAGCAATTGATGATATTTTAAATTTCATTAAATTTATAATTTCTCCATTTTCCAAATCCGGTAACCTTAATTATCCTAGAATTTATTTTTTTTGAATATCTTAATAAAATATCAATTCTATCTTTTGGTTTTGGTTTAATTAACTCAGGCCATTCTATAATTTTAACTGAATCCTTAGAAGTTTCAAATATTCCCAATTGATAAATGTCCTTATAATTTTTTAATCTATATAAATCGTAATGGAGTACTTGCAGACCCTTTGCTTCATAATCATAAACTATATTAAAAGTTGGGCTTAATACGTCGCTATTTTTAATTCCACTTCTAGTTTCAAGGTAATTAACAAAAAATCTAACAAAAGTTGTTTTACCAACACCGAGTTCTCCTCTAAGAAATATTATATCTTTTTTTTTAATGATTTTAGAAATTTTTTTTGCAAATCTTTTTGTGTCTTCTAGAGATTTTAAATGCATCTACTACTTACTAGTAGCGATAGCTATCAGGTTTATAAGGGCCTTTAACGCCAACGCTAATATAATCTGCTTGATCTTTTGTAAGTTTTGTTAGTTTGGCTCCAACTTTATTTAAATGAAGCATCGCAACTTTCTCATCCAAATGTTTTGGTAAAACATATACTTTATTTTCATATTTATCAGAATTATTCCAAAGTTCTATTTGTGCAATTGTTTGATTTGTAAAAGAAGCGCTCATAACAAAACTCGGATGTCCTGTTGCGCATCCTAAATTAACTAATCTTCCTTCGGCAAGAAGAATTATTCTTTTTTTATCTGGAAA
>CEUZ01108360.1_pt1 | contig 16989 bp, 17 predicted proteins | sample 361511 | NCBI WGS metagenome assembly CEUZ01 (sample SAMEA2622822, study PRJEB7988) | marine metagenome | biome: marine biome (ENVO:00000447); feature: surface water layer (ENVO:00002042); material: "saline water (ENVO:00002010), including plankton (ENVO:xxxxxxxx)" | depth 5 m
GAGGGTTCTAATTTTGTTTAGTGTATGTTTTTAGAGTGTTCTCTAAAGGGAAACGTATTACATTCCCATTCCACCCATTCCTCCCATGCCACCCATTCCGCCAGGCATACCAGCAGGCATTCCTCCAGCAGTATCTTTTTCCTCTGGTTTGTCGGCAATCATCGCTTCTGTAGTAACTAATAAACCAGAAATTGAAGCGGCGTCTTGAAGAGCAGTTCTAACAACTTTGACAGGATCAATGATCCCTTTGGTAAACATATCACAATACTCTTCACTTTGAGCATCATAACCATATGATATTTTTTTCTGTTCTAGTAGTTTACCAACAACTACTGAACCATCCACACCAGCATTTTTAGTAATTTGTCTGATAGGAGCTTCTAATGCTTTCCTGACAAGTTCCACACCAGCTTTTTGATCATCACCTTTTACTTTAATTTTATCAAGATCTTGTGCAGCGTACAAAAGAGCACAACCACCGCCTGTCACAATACCTTCTTCTACAGCGGCTCTAGTTGCATTTAAAGCATCTTCAACTCTATCTTTTCTCTCTTTAACTTCAACTTCAGTTGCACCACCAACTTTTATAACTGCAACTCCACCAGCTAGTTTAGCTAGTCTTTCTTGAAGTTTTTCTTTATCGTAATCTGATGTAGTTTCATCAGCTTGTTTTTTAATTGAGTCACATCTCGCTGATATGTCAGATTTTTTACCATTGCCACTTACTATAGTGCTGTTGTCTTTATCAACTTTTATCTTTTTGCAAGATCCAAGGTCATCAAGTTTTACATTTTCAAGTTTAATTCCTAAATCTTGTGAAATTACCTGACCACCTGTTAAAATAGCTATATCTTCAAGCATGGCTTTTCTTCTATCACCAAAACCTGGAGCTTTAACAGCAACTACTTTAAGACCACCTCTTAACTTGTTTACTACTAAAGTAGCTAATGCTTCTCCCTCAACATCTTCAGAGATAATCATTAAAGGTCTTCCAGATTGCACAACAGCTTCTAATAATGGGACCATTGGCTGTAAGTTCGTTAATTTACTTTCATGTAATAAAATATAAGGATTGTCTAATTCTGTAGTCATTTTATCACTATTGGTTATAAAGTATGGTGATAGATAACCTCTATCAAACTGCATACCTTCAACAACATCTAACTCAGTTTCTATTCCTTTTGCCTCTTCAACAGTAATAACACCTTCGTTTCCAACTTTTTGCATTGCCTTGGCAATCATAGTTCCGATTTCTTTATCACCATTTGCAGAAATTGTTCCCACTTGAGCAATCTCATCACTATCTTTAACTTTTTTTGCTGAAGAGATTAAATTTTCTTTTACATTCTCTACAGCAGCATCAATCCCTCTTTTAACATCCATTGGATTCATACCAGCTGTTACATACTTAATTCCCTCTTTAACTATTGATTGAGCTAAAATAGTTGCAGTAGTTGTACCATCACCAGCTTCTTCATTAGTTTTACTAGCAACTTCTTTAACCATTTGAGCACCCATGTTTTCAAATTTATCTTCGAGGTCGATTTCTTTAGCAACCGAAACACCATCTTTGGTAATTCTTGGTGCGCCATAAGATTTATCCATTACTACATTTCTACCTTTTGGACCTAAAGTAACTTTAACAGTGTCAGCCAAGATATTTACACCTCGCATCATTGCCGCTCTAGCTTCGGCGTCAAATTTAATTATTTTTGCCATTTTATTTTCTCCTTTTTAAATTATTTGCTTGAGATACCCATAATGTCGGATTCCTTCATTATGCTGTATTCCTTGCCGTCTATTTTGACTTCAGTTCCTGACCATTTACCAAATAAAACTTTGTCACCAATTTTCACATCCATTGGGATTACTTTTCCATCTTCAGTTTTTGCACCCCCTCCAACAGCAACAACTTTACCCTCTTGAGGTTTTTCTTGTGCAGTATCTGGTATTATAATTCCTCCAGCAGTTTTTTCGCTGCTATCTAAAACTTCTATTAAAACTCTATCGTGTAACGGTTTAAATTTCATAAAATTCTCCTTAATAAATATGTGCTTCATATAGATATTTGACTCACTATTTCAAGGTGTTTTAAAGAATTACTTGTTAAAATTGCAGGAAATTAGAGGTTTAATGGTTTATAGATAAATTTATGACTAAAAATTTAGATCAAGACGGGCTTAGCTCAATATCACAGTACTATAGCTTATTTTATATAGATTTATGGGGGGTAGTTCATAATGGGATTTCACTTCATAAAGAAGCCGTCAAGGTTTTAAATGAATTACAAAAAAGCAATAAAGAATATGTTTTACTGACGAATGCTCCGAGACCAAGCAAAGCTGTTAAAGCTTTTTTAGAAAAAATGGGACTTGATGAAAATATAAGAAACCATGTTTTTACTTCTGGTGATGCTGCATTGAATTACTTAAAAAACAACTTTTCTTCTCAAAAATTTTATCATATTGGACCACCAAGAGATTTTGATTTGTTTAAAGTTTTTGAAAAAGATAAATCTGAAAATTTGGATAATTGTGATTATTTTTTATGCACTGGTCTCTTTGATGAGTACGATCAAGATTTGAATTATTACAAAAGTTTACTTGAAAAAAAAATTACTAAAAAAATGATCTGTACAAACCCAGATTTAATTGTTGATAGGGGAAATAAAAGAGAATTTTGTGCAGGTTCAGTTGCAATGATATTTGAAAAAATGGGAGGAGAAGTTATTTACTTTGGAAAGCCTTATCCAGAGGTTTATAATCAATCTATTAATAATAAAAATAAAAAAGTTCTATGTATAGGAGATAATTTAAATACAGATATCAAAGGTGCAAATTTATTAAATTATGACTCTTTATTAATTAGCAATGGTTTGCACAAAAATGAAATTGAAAAAAATGGACTAGATAAAATTTCAAAAAGCTACGAAGCAATTTGTAATTTTACCCAAACTGAACTTAAGTGGTAAATTAAATGGAAATTTATAATAATTTTAATTTAAAAAAAAAACATAAAGGATCTATTATTCTAATCGGTAATTTTGATGGTGTTCACTCAGGTCATAGAAAATTATTCAATTTAGCAAAACGATATAAAAAAAAATTTAAATTAAATGTTGGTGTTATGACTTTTGAGCCAATGCCTAAAATGTTTTTTAATAAAAAGATCAAAAATTTTAAAATTTCAAATTTAGAGCAAAAAAAATTTTTATTGGAGGAATTAGGTGTAGATTTTATGATCAATAAAAGATTTGATATTAAATTCTCAAAAATAAAATCTATAAATTTTATAGAAAAAATAATTTTTAAAAAATTAAACGCTAAACTTATATTTGTAAGTAATAATTTTAAATTTGGAAATAAAAGAGAGGGGAATGTTTCTCAATTAGTAGGTTTTGAAAAAAAGTATGGCTATAAAATAATAAAACCAGAACCCATAAAATTTAAAAATAAAATTGTTTCCTCTTCTTTAATTAGAAATTTTTTAGAAAAAGGCAATTTAGATAAAGCTAATAAACTACTAAAAAGAAATTGGACAATTATAGGAAAAGTTGAGAAAGGCAGACAATTTGGAAAAAAAATTGGTTTTCCAACATGTAATATCGATATTAATGATTATATCTTAGCCAAACCCGGAGTTTATGCAGTAAAAGTTAGGATAAAAAATTATAAATCAAATATAAAAGGTATAGCCAACTTAGGTTATAGACCAACATTTAATCAACATAAGTTGCTATTAGAGGTACATTTGTTCAATTTTACAGCAAATCTTTATAATAAGTATTTGTCAGTTGAATTTATAAAATTTATAAGAAAAGAAAAAAAATTTAGAAATGCCATACAATTACAAAAACAAATTAAAAGTGATTTGTTAATTGCCAAAAAAACATAATGAGTAAATCTCAAATTAACTTACCAAAAACAGTGTTTTCTATGAAAGCTAACTTGCCAATGAGAGAGCCTGAAACTTTAAAATATTGGGATAAAATAAACCTATATAAGGAACTAAGAGAGTCCAGAAAAGGAAAAGAAAAATTTGTTCTCCATGATGGCCCTCCTTATGCTAACGGCAATATACACATGGGTACAGCTCTTAATAAAATTTTAAAAGATATAATTGTAAAATTTCATCAAATGGATGGTAAAGACTCTGTTTACGTTCCTGGTTGGGATTGTCATGGTTTACCAATAGAATGGAAAATTGAAGAACAGTATAAGAAAAATAAAAAAAATAAAAATGAAGTTCCGATTATTGAATTTAGAAAAGAATGTAGATCATTCGCTGAAAAATGGATTGAGGTTCATAAAGATCAATTTAAAAGATTAGGAGTAGTTGGAGATTGGGAGAATTACTATTCTACAATGAGCTTTGAAGCTGAAGCTCAGATTGTAAGAGAATTAGGAAAATTTTTAAAAGAAGGTAGCTTGTATAGAGGTTTTAAACCAGTATTGTGGTCTACAGTTGAAAAAACAGCACTTGCTGATGCAGAAGTTGAGTATCAAGATCATAAATCAGATACCATATATGCTTGCTTTCCTGTTAAGTCATCAAAGATCAAAGATATTGAAAATAGTAGCGTTGTTATTTGGACTACTACCCCATGGACAATACCTGCAAATAAAGCTTTAGCTTTCAATGAAAGTTTAGACTATCTGTTAATTGAAATAAATGACGATGGTGCATTTAAAAATAAAAAAATTATTATTGCTGAAGCTTTATTAAACTCAGTCATAAAAGATTGTGAGATTAAAGCTTATAAAAATTTAAAAAGATTTAAAGGAAAAGAATTTAAAGGTACTATTTGCAATCATCCTTTTATAGATTTGGGATATGATTATGATATACCTATGTTAGAGGCACGTTTTGTTACAACTGAACAAGGTACGGGCATTGTTCATTGTGCACCAAGTCATGGTCCCGATGACTTTAATCTTTGTTTAAACAATGGAATTAAAGCTATTGAAACAGTTGATGGGGATGGAAAATATACTAAAAATGTTTCTTTGTTTAGTGGAACTCATATTTTTAAAGCTAATCCTGTTGTCATAGAAAAATTAAAACAACAAAAAAGACTTTTAAAGAATGGTGAATTGATACATTCTTATCCTCACTCTTGGAGATCGAAAGCACCACTAGTTCATAGAGCTACACCCCAATGGTTTATTTCAATGGAGAGCCATAAACTTAGAAATAAAGCTTTAAAAGCAATCGACGAAACAATTTTTTATCCTAGCAAAGGTAAAGAAAGATTAAAGTCAATGATTGAAACTAGACCTGATTGGTGTGTATCAAGACAAAGAGTTTGGGGAGTCCCATTACCTATATTTATAAATAAAAAGAGTAAAGAAATACTAGTAGATAGTGAGGTGTTTGAGACAATTGCAAAAATTTATGAAAAAGAAGGTTCAGATTGTTGGTTTTCTGATGACACACAAAAATTTTTAGGAAAAAAATATAAATCAGAAGATTATGATAAATTAAGCGATATTGTAGAGGTATGGTTTGATAGTGGTTCAACACATTCTTTTGTTCTAGAAAAAAGAAAAGATTTAAAATGGCCTGCTTCCATGTACTTAGAGGGATCTGATCAACATCGAGGATGGTTTCATTCATCTTTGTTAGAGTCGTGTGGAACGAGGGGTAGAGCACCATTTGAAACTATTCTTTCACATGGATTTGTTGTTGATGGAAAAGGATTAAAAATGTCTAAATCGTTAGGCAATGTTATTGCTCCCGAAGATATTCTTAAAAAATATGGAGCAGATATACTTAGAATTTGGGTAGCATCATCAAATTATGCAGAAGATTTAAGAATAGATTATTCAATTTTAGATCAACATTCTGAGTCATACAGAAAAATTAGAAATACATTTAGATATCTGCTTGGAAACTTAAATGATTGTCTTACAGAAATAGATTTAGAAAATATTGATATTAAAAAATTGCCTGAATTAGAACAATTCATGCTTCATAAGATTTATAAATTAAATCTCAACTTTAATAAATATTTTAAGAATTATGATTTTCACAATCTTTACAAAGAATTACTTAACTTCTGTACTGTAGACTTATCCTCGTTCTATTTCGATATAAGAAAAGATACACTATATTGTGATCCTAAGGACTCTGAAAAAAGAAAATCAACATTATTATTATTAAATATTATTTTGAATTCATTATTGAAATGGTTTGCACCAATTTTATCGTTTACTACAGAGGAAATTTATCAACTAATATCAAAAAAACAAAAAAGTATTCACCTAGAAAAGTTTTTGAATTTTCCTAAAGAATTTGAGAATATAGAATTAAGCAATAAATGGATGCAATTAATTAAAATAAGAGATATTTGTAATATTAGTATTGAGGAAAAAAGAGCAAAAAAAGAAATTGGTTCAAGCTTAGAGGCACATTTAGAAATAAAAATTAATAAAAAATTAATTAATATTTCAAAAAATATAGATTTCGCAGAATTATGTATTACTTCTCATGCAGAAATATTGGAACACAGTGAAGAGTTAGTAAAAGTAAAAACATCAAAGGCAAAGGGAAATAAATGCCCTGTTTGCTGGAAAATTGTAGAAGATAAATGTTCAAGGCATCCGCACCCAGATATTAAATAAATGAAATTTATAAAAAATAATATTTTTTATTTTTCTTTTATATTAGTTATATTCTTAGTTGATCGTATAACTAAATTATTAATTCTTAGAAAATCACAAAATTTAGATTATCTAGATATCCCCATCTCATCTTTTCTTAATCTTAATTTAGTATGGAATAAAGGAATAGCTTTTGGTCTTTTTTCGTTTAATCAAAATATCTATTATAACTCATTAACTTCTATAATTATCTTAATTACCCTGGTGCTTATCTGGTTTATGCTTAAATCAGAAAGACTAGAAAAGATAAGTTTTTCAATGATTATTGGTGGATCATTAGGCAATATATTTGACAGAATATATTATTCTTCAGTGGTTGATTTTATAGATTTACATATAAATAATTTTCATTGGTTTATTTTTAATATTGCAGATATATTTATTAGTTTAGGTGTTATAATACTTATTGTATTAGAGTTTTTTGGCAAAAAAAAAGTATGAAAAAATTTTTTATTTGTTTCTTGTTTTTAATTTTATTAACTTCTTGTGAGTCAGCTAGAGAAGGATTTACTTTAAAAAAGAAAAATAATTCTGATGAATTTTTAGTTGAGAAAAAAAATCCGCTCGTAATGCCGCCTGAATATAACGATCTACCAGTTCCAGAAGATTTTCAGAACCAAAATAAAGATGAAGAAGAATTTGAAAAAATTATTAATAACGCAAAAAATTTAAAAACAGGTAAAAGCATTAAAAAAACAAATATAGAGCAATCTGTACTTGAAAAGATCAATTAGTTTTAATGTTAAAAAAATTTTTTTTATCAAAGTACTTTCAAAGTAAATATTCAAGGAAAATTGATAAAAAAAAAATTTTAGAAATTTTTAAAAAACTCTTAAATGAAAAGAGTCAAACTATCAAATCATTAGGCGGGAATTATAAGAGTAGTTATAAAAAAAAACAATTAAGTAGATATAAAAAATCAACAAATTATAGAATTATAGGTATGGGTGGCTCAATACTCGGCACACAAGCAATATATGATTTTTTAAAACATAAAATAAAAAAAGATTTTATTTTTATTAATAACCTTCAAAATAATGAAAAAAAAGAAAAAAAAAATTGTGTAAATTTAATAGTCTCAAAATCTGGAAATACAATTGAGACAATAGTAAATTCAAATATTTTAATTAAAAGAAATGATAAAAATATTTTTATTACAGAAAATAAAAAAAGCTACCTTCGTACCCTTGCAGAAAAATTAAAGGCTGAAATAATTGATCACAACAATTTCATTGGAGGCAGATATTCAGTTCTATCAGAAGTCGGTATGCTTCCAGCAGAATTAATGGGATTGAATACTATTGAATTTAAGCAAATTAATTCTTTGATTAAAAATAAAAATTTTTTTCATTCTTTAATTAATAACGTTTCTTCAACTTTTTTTTTAATAAAGAAAAAAAAATTTAATTCAATAATACTAAATTATGATCAAAAATCAGATAGCTTGTTTAGTTGGTATCAACAATTAGTTGCCGAGAGTTTGGGTAAGAAAAAAAAGGGTTTATTACCAATTGTCTCAAGTATGCCAAAAGATAATCACAGTCTGATGCAGCTTTATTTAGATGGACCTCAGAACAATTTATTTACTTTTTTTTATGTTCATGATGATAAGATAGAAAAAACCAAAAAAAAAATTATATTTCCATCTCATAAATTTTTGAAAAATACTGAAACTTCAAATATTATCTATGCTCAAAAAAAAGCAACTGAGAATGTATTCAATAAAAAGAGGATTCCATTCCGAAGTTTTGAGATTGCCAGAAGAGATGAAAAGGCTTTAGGTGAGTTATTTTGTTTTTTTATATTAGAGACAATTTTACTTGGAAAACTATTAGGTGTGAACCCATTCGATCAACCAGCTGTTGAACTAATTAAAAAAGAGACGAAAAAAATATTAATTTAGATTAAGATAAAAAAATTATTTTTGATATACCGTAAACTTTTTGTTCAATAATTTTAAAACTTGATGGAAATGAATCCAACTCTTTTTTATGTCTATGTAAAATGATTATACCATTTTTATTTAGTATCTTTTGATCTTTAATTTCATTAAGTAAATTTTCTAAATTTTTGTCTTTATATGGTGGATCTAAAAAAATAATATCAAATTTGTAATTTAAATTTAAAAATACATTGTCATTATAAATATTTTTCTCAATTATATTGTAATTTTGTATCGAATTTAAGCTTAACAAATTTTTTTTTAATACAGGCAAAACTCCTTTATAGTTTTCAATAAAAATTACTTTCTTAACACCTATCGATAAACATTCAATTCCAAAAGAACCTACGCCAGAAAATAAATCTAATATATATGAATTGGATAAATCTATCTTAAATTTATTTGAATGCTTGATAATATTAAAAATAGATTCTTTAGTAAGATCCTTGAGAGGTCTAGTATTATTGTCTTTTGGTTCTAAAATTTTTTTTCCTTTAAAAGATCCTGATATAATCCTCATTTTTAAATTGCTTTATAACCAATATCTTTTCTATAAAAACCATTATCCCAGTTAATCTCATTAAGAATTTTTAAAGAATTTTCTCTTGCTGATTTAAATTCATTCGACCTAGTAACGATATTCAAAACCCTACCACCATTTGATACTATCGTGTTACCAATTATTTTAGTTCCTGCATGAAAAATGAATTGGTTGTTTTTTAAATTTAATTTTTCAATATTGAGCACAACATTATTCTTAAATTTATCAGGATATCCTTTTGAACATAACACAATACAAATTGATTTATCATTATGCCATTCAATATTTAAATCATTTATTTTTTGTTCAATACATTTTATTATTATAGACGAAAAATCGGTTTTTAATTTTGGAAGCAATGTTTGACATTCTGGATCACCCATTCTTACATTGTATTCAATTAAAAAAGGTTCTCCATTAACAATCATTAATCCTGCGTATAAAAAGCCTTTGTATTGACAATTATGATCTTTTAAGCCCTTAAGTGTTGGTTCAATAATTTTATTAATTATTTTTTTATTTAATTCATCTGTTTCTAATCTTGAAGGAGAGTAGGCACCCATTCCACCTGTATTTTTACCTTTGTCTCCCTCAAAAACTCTTTTATGATCTTGAGCAGTTCCAAACATTTTATAATTTAGACCGTCAGAAATAATAAAAAAACTCATTTCCTCTCCACTCAAAAATTCTTCTATAAGTAAATTTTCTGCTTCCCCAAATTTACCATCAAATATTTCTTTAACTGCTTCTGATGCCTCTGTATAATTTTCAGAAATATATACTCCTTTTCCTGCAGCCAAACCATCAGCTTTAATTACAATTGGAAAATTACAATTTTTTAGAAATGATAAAGCTGATTTTGAATCTGAAAAAATTCCAAATTTAGCAGTAGGTATATTGTATTTTTCACAAAGTTTTTTTGTGAAAATTTTTGAGCCTTCTAGTTGCGATGCTATTTTATTAGGTCCAAATACTTTAATATTAAATTTTTCTAGATAATCAACTATTCCATCTACCAAAGGTTTTTCTGGACCAATAATAACAAAGTCAATTTTATTATGAATTATGAAATCCTTAAGTTTTTCGAAGTCGTTAAAATTAATATCTATGTTTTTTGCAATTAAACTAGTGCCAGCATTTCCTGGAAAACAATAAATTTGTTTTATTTTATCTGAACTTTTTAATGAGAAACATAATGCATGTTCACGTCCACCACTTCCTATTACACCAACTTTCATATAAAGATATATAAACTAAAAATGTTTAAAAAATTAGCAAAAATAAAATATTTACCTAATAATTTTGAAGTTATTCAAGATGGAGATCATGTGATTTGTGCAATTTCTGGAAAGAAAATTCCTTTAGAAAAATTAACATATTGGAATGTTGAGGAACAAGAAGCATACTTCTCTTATGTTGAAGCTGCCATTAAAAGAAATAATAACTAAATTATTTCCATCTATTATGAGACCAGATCCATTGTTGAGGATTTCTTTTGATCATTTCCTCTAATAATTGATTTAGTTTTAAAGTTATATTTTCAATAGTTTGATCATCATTAAAATTTATAGGTTTCATTATTTCTAGTAAAAACTTTTCATCTTTTTTACGTTCAATATAAATTGGAACAATTTTACAATTAAACTTTTTAACAAATTGACCAGGTATTGTCGTTGTGAAAGCTTCTTTTTTAAATAATGAGGATTTTATACCTTCAGAGACTCTTTGATCAATCATTAAAGCCACCGAAGTACCAGACTTAAAATATTTTAAAATTTCTTTAGTACCTGAAATTCCTTTTTTTATTTGCTTTCGACAAATATATTTTTTTCTAATATTTTCCATTAGTGGATTTAAAAAATTATTATTGAGTGGTCTATAAATTGCTGCAAGATCAATTCCTGATTTTTCAATATACATAGCCATTAACTCAAAATTATCAAAATGGCCTGATATAAATATTACTGGCTCGCTAGAAAGTTTTATTTCCTCTAATATTTCTTGTCCTTTTATTTCTAGAAATCTTTGCGAAACTTCTTTTCTGAAATACTTTAAAAATACATATTCAGCTAAAATTTTTCCATAACTTTTCCACATATTATTAGCGATGATTTTTTTAAATTTTTTATCTTCATTAGGAAATGCTAAAGAAATATTTTTTTCTATAATTTTTTTTGGTCTAAAAAAAGGACCAAGTATTAAAAATAATTTGCTAGCAATTATTCTTGATAATTTTAAACCTATAATCTTAAAAATGATTAATAATAAAATTATAAAAAAAAATTGAAAAAAATATTTTATAATTTTCATATTAAATTCTTAAAATAATTAACTAGTTCGTTTTCATTTTGTATAATTAAATCAATACTCAAAAAACCAATTTCTTTTTTATATTTTTCAGGGATTTTCATATAATCTTTTTCAGTAGTAAGAATTTTTAAGTTTTCATTTTTCGCATTTTCTTGAATTTTTTTAAAGTCATTTTCGTTATATTTGAAGTGATCAGGAAAAATAATTTCTCTTGCAATATTAAATTTGTTTTCTAATAGAATATTTTTAAAATCAGATGGATTACCTATTCCACAAAATATTAAATATTTTGAGTTCAAATCGTATTCTTTGATATTTGATATTTTATAAAAAGTTCTAAAAATTTTAATATTTGAATTTATATTTTTAATTTGATTTTCAATTTCTTTAAAATTACTAGAATACCCATTTAAAAAAACTGCATCAAATCTTTTTAAACTTGAAATTTTTTCTCTCAGTGGTCCTGCTGGAATAAGTTGACCATTTCCAACCCAATTCTTCGATTTAAAACAAACTAATTTAATATCGAAATCGATTTGAGTTTCTTGTAACCCATCATCAAAAATTAGAAAATCATAATTATGATTTAGACCTTGTTGAATTGCATTTTTTCTTGATTTTGCAACAATTAGAGATGTTTTTTGTTTTAATAATAATTGCTCATCTTTTTGGTTAGAATAATTTTTTTTTACAGTTGCTACTTTATTATCTAGTTTTTTTAGGATTTCATATATTTTAATAGCAAGTGGTGTTTTACCTGTACCACCAATATAAATATTTCCTACACAAATAGTTTTAATCTTTGAAGATTTTTCTTTTTTTAAAAATTGAAATAAAAAGTTTCTTAAAATTATAGGTAGTGAAAATGGGAATAATAAGTAAGAAATTAAATTTGGTTTTGGTAAATCCCAGAAAGCGGGTTTTTTAAAATTCATATTTTATTAAAAATTAAATTTATTTCTTCCATATATCTTTTTAAAATTTTTTGACCAATAGCATTAATTTTATTTTTTATATTCTTTTTAGATTTTTTAGAAGTAAACAATCTATTTAAAATATTAGTTGCTTGGTTTAAATTATTGATTTTTTTTGAAATTTTTTGTTTATTCAAAAATTTATAAATTTCGTAAAAATTAGAAACATTTGGCCCATGCAAAATATTACAGTTATATCTAACTGCTTCTAAAGGATTTTGACCGCCACGATTTATCAAGGATCCACCTAAGAATATATTGTTTATTAATGAATAGAATGATTTAGTTTTACCAAAAGAATTTACTAAATAAATGTCCATATCTTTATTAATTTTAGATTTTGGTTCATGTAAATGAACTTTTAAACCTAAATTTGATAACTGATGCTTTATTTCTTCTTTTCTGTCTATGTGTCTAGGAATAATTACAGTTAAAAGATTTTTATATCTTTTTTTTAACTTTTTGTGAATTTGACCAATAAATTTTTCTTCTGAATTGTGAGTACTAGAAGCACACCAAGTAATTCTATTAGAAATAATTTTTATCAATTGATTATCTATTTCAATCTTCTCATTTTCTGATTGAGAATATTTTAGATTGTCGAGATATTTTATATTTTTGGCACCTAGTTTTTTTAAAAAACCAACAGTTTCTTTGTTTGAACATAAACATAGAGTAAATTTATTAAAAATTAATTTTGAAAAACTTTTAAAGCTGATCCATCTATAATAAGATTTTTTAGTAATTCTTGCATTCAGTAGGATAGTTGGAATATTATTTCTATTAAGATTTATTAACATGTTAGGCCAAATCTCCGAGTCGACAAATAAAGCCATAGATGGTTTCCAATAATCAATAAATTTTTTTGTAATTAAATTATTATCTATGGGAAAAAATTGATGGATTACTTTCTTTAGTTTAATATTTGAAATTATTTTTGATGAACTTAAAGTATTTGATGTAATCAATATTTGAGATATTTTTTTTGATTTTTCATATTTTTCTAATAAAGGAACTATACTTTGAAATTCCCCCACACTAGCTCCATGAAACCATATAAGTTTTCCTTTAGATCTTTTTTTTTTGAAAAAACAAAACTTTTCTTTAAATCTTGAGAAATCTTCCTTTTTTTTTATTAATCTAATTAAAATAATAAAAGGAGATAAAATTAAAATTAAATTAATGAAAATTCTATAAACAAAAATCATTAAGATCTTTTTATCTGTTTTTCGTAAAAATTTTTATAAGTCTCAGAAGTTTTTACTAAATCGTTATGTCTTCCATGATCAATAACTTGACCTTTATCTATCACATAAATTACATCAGAATTTAATATTGTAGAAAGTCTATGCGCAATTACAATTGTAGTTCTACCTTGAGTTAAAAAACTAATTGCTTTTTGAATTTTATCTTCCGTTTCAGCATCTAATGAAGAAGTTGCTTCATCTAACAATATGATTGGACTTTCTTTGAGAATAGCTCTTGCTATAGACAATCTTTGTTTTTCACCCCCAGAAAGCCTAATACCGTTTTCACCAATTAAAGTTTCATATTTATTTGGTAATTTCTCGATAAATTCCTCTGCAAAAGAATATTTTGCTGCTTCTTTAATTTGAGTCATTGAAGCGTTTGTATTCGCATAAGCAATATTGTTAAAAATCGTATCATCAAATAGAGTAGTATCTTGGCTAACTAGAGATATATTTTTTCTAAGTGAACTAATTGATGAGTCATATATAGATTGATTATCTATTTTAATATCACCTGAATTTGCATCATAAAATCTCGGTATTAGGTTTAAAATTGTTGATTTACCAGCTCCACTATGACCAACTAAAGCTGTCATTTTTTTTCCAGGGATTTTTAGATTAACAGAATTTAAAACACTTGAGCCATTTTCAGAGTAATTGAAATTTACATTATCAAAATTAATTTCTCCATTTTCTACTATTAATTTCTTTGAATCTTTTTTATCTCGAATTTCTGGAATTTGATCAATTATTGGAAGTACTCTTTTAGCTCCAGCCAAACCCTGTTGAATAGCAATATTTAATGTAGCTAAAGACCTCACTGGCTGATAGGCCAACATCATTGCAGCTAAGAAAGAAAAAAAATTGCTTACCTCAAGCTCATTTTTTGAAATTAATATTGCAGATAAATATATCAAAAAAGCTATCATAATTCCTGTCAACACTTCCATTATTGGAGAGGCTCTTACAAAAATTTGCATTATCTTTTCATTAGTTTTTTTTAGATCTTCAATGAATTTTTTTGCTCTTTCTTTTTCATAATTTTCTTTTTGAAAAATTTTAGCTAATTTATGATTTTTTAAGATTTCCATTAAATATGAATTAAGGATTCCCGCTCGATTCATTTGTTGAGTAGAAACTTTTCCTATTCTTTTCCCCAAAGTTTTTGCAGCAATTGATGCAACTGGAATCATAATAATAGCAAATAATGTCAGTTTCCAATTTTGATAAAACATTACAGATAATAAACCTATTAATGTAAGGCTATCTTTAAATAAATTTAAAATTACAGTGCTAACAAGATTAGTAATCATACTAACATCATTTCCTAAATTACTAATAAATTTTCCAGAGTGTTTAGTCTCAATTAGTTTTGTATCTGCATTAAGTAAAGAGGAGAATGCATCAAATTGTATATCTCTAGTTACATCAACAGATACTCTTATCATTATAATTTTTGCAATATATAAAGAAGCAGCTTTTACTATAAAAGCTAAAACAATTAGACTTGGTATGACATAAAGTAAATTTTTTTTCTGTTCAATAAATAATTGTTTAATTGCAGGATCTAGTAAATATGCAACAGAAGAAGTGCTTCCTGCTAATAACAGTGTAAAAAAAACTGAAAGTATAATTTTTTTCACATATTTTTTAGTATAATCGTTGTAGAGACGTTTTAAAATTTGAATGTCACTTGTCATTTATATTTTTCCACCCACTAAACTAACCAAAACTAATAAACCCAATAAATTATTAGATTTAAATATTTTCAAGCACTCCAGATGATTTTCTATATTAAGTTTTTTAAGCTGAAAATAAAACATTTGTAATATAATTAATATGACTGTTAAGTAAAAAAAACTATTCAATTTCATAAAAAAACCTGTCAGTAAAAGATTTAGTAAAAATACTGAATAGCATATTATTAGAAATTTTTTTGGGTCATTTTTAAATTTGATTGATGTTGATTTTAAACCTATTATTTCATCATCTTGAATATCTTGATATCCATAAATTGTGTCATAACCCAGTGTCCAAAATATGGCTCCAAAATAAAAAATGAGTGGAATAATATCTATTTGTGCTTTCATAGCTGTCCAACCAAGTAATAATCCGTAATTGAAAGTAACTCCTAAAAATAATTGAGGCCAATATGTAAATCTTTTCATTAAAGGATAAGTAAATGCTAAAGGCATAGATGCTAATGCAATTATAATAGTAAAATAATTGAAATTTATGAGAACTATAAATGCTAATAAACAAAGTATTGCCGCATAAATTAATCCAAGTATGACAGATATTTTTCCAGAGGCTATTGGTCTATCTTTAGTTCGTAAAACTTGTTTATCAAATTTTCTATCCAATATATCATTAACAATACAGCCTGCTGATCTCATCAAGACTGAACCAAGGAAAAAAAGTGTGAGATAAAAGAAATACTCATTAAGATTATTAGAAAAATCGTAACTTATAGTTAAACCCCATGCACATGGCCAAAAGAGCAGCATATAACCAATTGGTTTTTTAAGTCTGGTAAGTTCAATAAATAAGTTTATTTGGTTCATAAAATTTACTTGTAAATAACAAAGGCAAGATTGATAATCAAACTGATTCGTATGAATATAGATTACACAGTCACAGCCTTAATGTTTCCTGCTATTCCTTTAATAATGGGAGTGTACAGTAATAGATTTCATTCTTTGAGTGCTTTAATTAGAGAACTGCACGATGAACATGTTTATGAAAAACATGTGCCTCCAGAATGGAAGAAACAGTTTATTAATTTAAGTGGAAGAATAACTTTACTTAGATGGTCTATAATGTTTGGGGCGTTTGGTTTTTTGTTTAATATGCTTACAGTCTTGGGTCTTTATTTAAACGAGGTTTTTATAGCAAGATTAATTTTTGGATCTTGCTGTTTATCAATGATGATTTCAATAATTTTTTTTATTAGGGAAATTCATGTTTCAACGAATGCTTTAAGACTTCATATGTCTGATATGGATGTTAATGTTGACTAGGGAATAATAATAGCTGGTCCTAAAATTTTTCTATTTTCTAAATCTTGATGAGCTTTTATGATTTGATCTAAAGGATACTTTTTAAAAATATTCAATTGAAATTTTTTACTTATAAACATCTCAAAAACTTTATTAGATGCTTCATCAAGCTCTTCTCTTGTTGAAGTATAATGTGCAATACTTGGTCTAGTTAAATATAAACCTTTTGGGGCTAAAGATTTTGTAACATTACAAGGATCTAGAGGACCAGATGCATTTCCAAAAGAAACCATCATACCTCTAACTTTTAA
>CEUZ01083867.1_pt1 | contig 16987 bp, 13 predicted proteins | sample 361511 | NCBI WGS metagenome assembly CEUZ01 (sample SAMEA2622822, study PRJEB7988) | marine metagenome | biome: marine biome (ENVO:00000447); feature: surface water layer (ENVO:00002042); material: "saline water (ENVO:00002010), including plankton (ENVO:xxxxxxxx)" | depth 5 m
GTCGTCCGGTTGCAAATGCGATTACTCCATCCATATTCAGAGTGTCGCCTGTTTGTTGGTCTTGTAGAGATGAACTACTTACGGTTATAGGATTCTTGTTTGATACATCTAGGTGCACGATCTGATTTCCCAATCCGTTGTCATACTCCAAATCACCGGTTCGGAAGTTTCGTTGTGGTCTCCATAAGGCTTTATGGCTTCCTACAATGATAGGCAATGGATTGTCGTTAATATCGAAAACTTTGACCATCTCAAAAGCTGTGTTTGAAAATGTTCCATTCGAATCTTCAATATCTGTTGTTATAGCAATGAAGGGTGCTTTTAAGTTAAGGCCATATATATCAATTACTGAACAGGGCGTGCCTACACTAGTGACCAGATTACCATCCATGTCGAATACGTTCTGGTCGGAAATCCTAGTTGAATGTTTGAGAGTGAATTCTACATTTATTTTCTGGTATGAGTTATTATTGTGACTTGTCCAAATTTCTATGTTGTTCTCAGTTATTCGTATGGGTAATTCATCTTTCTGTCTTAATTGAATATGGCCTATGGAACTGTCCATAGAGGAAGGTGATAGGCCATATTCTCGACACTTCACCCGCATTTCAGGTCGGTTTTTAACCCATGAATCTACAAGGTAATTTCCAGCAATGCCTGGTAATACGGTGGGTTTAGTTTCATCGTTAGAATAGACTGGTAAGGTGTGACTACATCCTGCTTCATAGGGTTTAATAGTGGCAAAGAACTCCATTCCAAGATCGTGCGCCAATTTGACACCCAAGTCTATTGGGTCGCCTAGATTTAACAAAGAATTAGATATGAATTGGTTGTTGTTTGAAAAAACTTCCCACATACCTTGCTGGTAAAAATTCCAGTAAATTCGATTTGCACCCATCCAGTGCAATTTGCGTATCATGTCAGAAAGTATTTCATGATTGAATTCTATTGAAATACAATCGTCTGGAAAGTCAACTAAAGCTGAAACTAGAAAATTTCTATTATTCACGATCCTTCAATTTCCTGTACTCTAAGATATCTATTTAATTCATAGAAATATTTCTTTAAAAACCGATGTAAATATTCGTTCCCTAGAGGGTATTAAAATTCATTACGTACTTTAACTGATTGACCTGTACTTATTGACTCCCAGCAAGCTAGGCCGGTTGATACTACCTTAGCACCATCACGAACATCTACCCAAGGCTTAGTTCCATTGTTGATACAGTCAAGCATATGTTCCAGCATTACCACCATTTCAGTACCATGGCCTCTTTGTGTATTTGGAAATGTAAATTCGTATTCTCTCATAGGGATTATATTATCTGTATCTAGTCTCATTTTCCCATCTACAATGGAACCAAGAGTACCGTAAAGATTGAGTCCGTTCATGAGTAGAGTGGGTGGATGTACTACACCACATAGAGCTGCTACTCTGCCAATTTTCCCACTCTTAAATTTCAGATTGATTAAAAAGTTGTCTTCCTTGGGATATTCTCGTGCCACACCTCCACGTATTCCAAAGCAGTGAACTTCGTCGATATCACCCATAAACCATCGTAAAGCGTCGATTGGATGACAAGCACCGCCAAGTAGTATGTCTTGTGGCATCTGTGTTCTCCATGGAGTTTGAGAGTACACAGGACGAAGGTCATGTATATACGTTGCTTCTCCCAGAAATAGGTCTCCAATCGCTCCAGATTGACACAGCCTCTTGGCTTCCATATGTTTTGCATCTCCGCGCATTGTTTGTGTGACAAGTAAAACTAAACCAGTACGATCAACAGCTTCTACTATTTTTTCTATTTCCGGAATGGAATAGACCATTGATTTAGTTACCATTACATGTTTACCGTTTTCAAGTGCGCTTAATATCTGATCAGCATGTATAGGTCCTGGCGAATATATTCCGACCATATCTACATCTTTACTTTTTACTAGGTCATTGTAATTAGTAAAAGTGTTCTTAATTCCATATTCTTTTGATACAGCAGAAAGCCTTGATTGATTTATGTCACAGATGGCGGTGGTTTGAACCTGGGATGCAAGCTGTTTAGAACAACCTGCATCTATTAGAGTTTTCCCGTGACCTATTCCTATTAATCCAAGTCTAATCATTTTGTCTGTACCTCTTTAGTTTCATCTATATTGGATAGTATTTTGGACCATCGTTCAACCTGATTATCTGCAATAATTTCTGGTTTGAATCCGAGACTAAGATAAGTTCTTATAGCAGGGGTTCTCCAGTCATCTGTGTTTAAATAGGTTTCAGCGTAATTCATCTTTTTTGCGAACAGCAATACCGAGAGTACTGTTTGATATCCCAATCCTTTACCTTGATGTTCAGGAGAAACTGCTACCCATCCTACTTCTGATCGAGGTTCTTCTTCTGATGGCGAAATGGTGCAAGCAGTAGCAATAGGTCTATTTTTAAAAATAATTATAGTTGTTCCCTCTGGATTAATCGGTCGAGGACGGTCAAGCCAATTGTTCGCTTTTTCGTGATCCCATACTCCGAGTTGGGCAGTAGAATTTAACACTTCTATCCATTCCATTTCAGTTCTTTTCGCTAAATCGGATTTTATATATCCATTTGGGAGATTAAGTTCAGGGAGATGGTCATAGTTACTGATAACCATTCTAAGCTGTGGTTTTTTTTCAGGCATAGTATTCGGATTAGGATTATTAATCATTAAAGTAGACAGACTAAGATTGATAGTTTAGGTGAAATCGGGGCTGTAACTCAATGAGTCATTATGATGATATTCGTCAATTCCTCTGACAAGGACAGTTCTGGTCAAATAGTCAAGGCGCTGTTCTTTGATCCCAAGTTCGTCAAACTTTACCTCTGGTGTTGTAAAGCGAAGAGAGTATCCTAGTCGAGGAATGTCTGAGGTGTTTGCATTTGATCCATGTAATGTAGCTTCACTGAAGAAAACGACTTGCCCAGGTTCCATTTCAAAGTCAATGGCTTTAGACTCATTAACCTGTTCGGGGTCTAGGCCTTTTGAGAAGGAGCTGTGTTCATCCAGTTCGCGGTACTCATCATCTAGCCAGTTTTTATGGGAACCAGGAATAATTCTCAAGCATCCATTTTCCTTAAATGTAGGACCCAGTGCAATCCAGGCTGTGAGATTTATCCTAGGTTCCATAGGCCAGTAGCTAGCATCTTGATGCCATGGAATGTATTTTGTGTTATGCGGTTCTTTATACCAGAAAACTGTAGCCCAGAGTACAATGTTTGGTCCTAAAGCTAATTCTACATAGTCTAAAATTTTGTTATCTATTGAAATATCATGAGCCCATTTGTGTTTTAAATTGAATCCTCCGGTTTTGACTGACGATGGTCCAGGATTACTTTCGTTTTGTCCAATTGATTTGTAAAATGATTCTCTCCCAAATCTGGCTTCTTCTGCACTTAAAACGTCAATTGGTCCCGTGTATCCTTCTTCGTTTAATTGTGAGAGTGAGAATTTATTCTTATCCAAATTCTTAGTCCTTTATTATTGTCATAAAATAGTATTACGATTCTAAATTGGAGCGATCGAATTGCAAGGGATTATACAAACTTATTTTGATCATTGCGAGTTATTTGAATTAAAGGGTATGTAAGATATCAAAAGACTCTTTTAAAGTGATCCTGTTTTAATTGCGTAGATAAGATATAATGACCGTAGAAATATTCTTTTATGGAGACGCTCAAATGTCCGATACAGCCATCTTAACCAAAGATGAAGTGATGGAAGCTCTAAAAGATGTGTATGATCCAGAAATTCCTGTTAACGTTGTGGATTTAGGCCTTGTATATGATTGCCAGGTCGATCAAGGAGATGTTCAGATTAAAATGACATTGACTTTTGCTGGCTGTGGAATGGGACCTTATATTGCACAGCAGGCAGAATGGAGAGTAGCCGAACTGGAGAAGGTTGAAGACGTCGAAGTAGAAATGGTGTATGAACCTCCCTGGACACCAGATATGATATCTGAAGAAGGAAAAGCATCCTTGGGTTTGGATTAACTCTGAAAGGCTGCAAGATTTCGAAATAGTATTACGGTTATCGCCTGACCATTGTTTCCATTTGAAATTTTTATCAGGAGCGGATAAATGACTCAGCCTCGTCCAAATCCACAGGCTCCACAAGCCCGTGCGAAGATAGAACAGATGAAACGCCAGTTTGAACAAAAACGGGCTATATCTGACAGCTTGTCTGGGATAGCTCACCAAATCGGTGTATATAGTGGTAAGGGTGGAGTAGGGAAGACTTCAGTTGCTGTTAACCTTGCCGTGACTTTGGCTCAGGATGGTGACAAAGTTGGATTATTGGACGTTGATATCGATTGTCCTAATGTAGTCAGGGCGATGAAAATCTCAGATATACCTGTAGTCAGCGATGACAACAAGATGATTCCTCCAGAACGATTTGGAGTTCACGTCATGTCGATGGCTTTCTTCCAAAAAGATGAGGAGGAGGCAACTATATGGCGTGGCCCAATGATACATAATGCTATCAACCAAATGCTTCAAAATACTGACTGGGGAGGATTAGATTATTTGATAGTAGACCTGCCTCCAGGTACATCTGACTCGCCTTTAACGGTAATGCAAACTTTAAATCTTGATGGTTTTGTTGTTGTGACCACTCCTCAAGAATTGGCCAAAATTGATGCCAAAAGATCTGTAAATATGATAAAAAAACTTAAGCTTCCGGTTTTGGGAGTCGTTGAAAATTTGGCAGGTGATATTTTTGGTAGTGGTACAGGTGAGGAACTTGCTAAAGAAATGGACTTGTCGTTTTTAGGTAGAATTGAAATGCGCCCAGATTACCGTGACACCTCTCGTCCCACAGTCCTTACCAGTTTTCCGGTTCTTGAAGAATATAGATCTGTGGCTAAGGCAACAAAATCGGTTTTAGAAGCCGTTACATCTGAGAAAAAATAGGGTCAACTATTCTTGTATATTATTTGACTTGAGCCCTTTGATTTATATTTGGGTATTTGCTATTTTTTTCAGAATTATTCTAATCAAGATGGGTCTTTAAAATATAGAGCAAATAAGCTGGCGTTTTCCAAATAGAACCTTATTTTAAAGTTTCCTGATGATTGCGAAGTCATCTTATTATCAAGATCATTTGATTGTGAATCAGTATTTCCTGTAACTTTTGAGGTTTTCTTCCACTGTAATTTGTGTTCTGTTTGGTTTCCAGTGAAAGGTATACAATCATCTGCGCTGAACCCGGGTATAATTCTGTCAAAAGGATCTATTATTTCTGCTCGAATCATTCCTTTAGTGGCATCCGCGTTGATAGATATAGTTGTTGGATCTACTGAAAATGGTCGACCAGACACTTTTGAACTAATCCTTATTGGGGTGGTAGTGAGGATGCCAGACTTGTCTGTTTTTATACAAACAAGCCGATCCTTTTTAATTTTAGCAAGATTCAATCCTCCAGGTATATTTTCACCATATCTGTTTTGCCCGTGCAGATCGGTTTTCCCACCGTAATATAGCCAGATTTCATCGTTGACTGTAACAGGTGAATTAGATGGGTATACTGTGCCTGAATCGAAGGTACCTGGCTGTCCACATTCAAGAACAGGTTCTCTGTTTCCAGCCCTGTGCCATATTCTCCCGTCTTTCGAGTAGGTTAATTGAACATCCATCTGGTTTGTCCATTCTGGCATCCAATCCTCGATCCCGTTTTCTGCTACCCATTTTTCATTTAAAGTATGGAACATTGATAGAAATCCTATTCTGTAATCTCTGTATTTTAAGGACGTCATTCCGTAAAATTCTCTGTCTTTAGGTGGATCAGTTTCGTCTGGTTCAATAATTGTTTTCCGTGGAGTCCATTCTAAGAAATCATGACTTTCTGCCATACAGATTATCCTGACGTTTGGCCTACCTCGTAGGTACACTACATATCGACATATATCAGTGTCCCAGTAGGCGCAAAGTTGAGTATCAGAACCCTGAGGTATTACCGGATTAACCCAGCTTTTAGGTGCTTCCCAATTTACTCCATCAGCTGAATAAGCTATGGAAATTGGCTGAGTTATGCCAGCGTGCGCCATGTGGTTACATTGAAACATGAAAAGCATCTTGTATTTCTTAGCCGGATCAGATTCGATAGGATCTTTAATTATTCCGTGGCCAGTTCCCCATCTATAGAATGGAAAAACCAGATTGTTTCTCTTACTTCCTTCTTCCTCAACCAAATTAAGGATTGGCTTTTCCCAATTGATACCATCTTCAGAAATCGCATAAGCCAGACCGTCTTCTTCTTGGTCAAACGGAGGATATTGATTTTTACCTACGTTGTACCAAGCTTTAAATTTGCCTTCTTCTTCATCGTAAATTATATTTGTATAACCCATTTTCCAATCTTTGTCCCATGGCTGGTCCATCTGGATTAACGGGGTTAAAGATGTTTTTTGTGCAGGTTCAACGCCTTTGGATAGGTCGTCCATACTTTCGATAAATTCATCATCAATGAATAGGCAGGCTATATTTTCTAGGTTCATATTATCTACTCGATCCCTCCGATTGAATGAAATTGCTTCCAATATTTCTATACTAGTCTTTTCCAACTGATTGATGTATCTCATCGAGCCATACTACTAGTTCGGCAGTAGCGTCATTGTTAGGACCTGTTTTGCCTGATTCTGACCATTCCCAGAAACCTTTTGATGACTGAGAATCGATAAGATTGTCCCCAACCCTTATAGCCATCTTACGAAATTTTGCATCTCTGGTTATTTTGTACATGAGAGATGCAGCCCATCCTACTTTGCCTGCTCTCAACAAACTGAAATGGTAGTCTCCGACATAATCACAAAATTCCATATATTTATATGCCAAATCAAGCCATTCACTTTCACCAGTTGCCTGGTAAAGTTCTACCAGAAAACCTGCAGCTATGCCGGGATGGAAAAAAGATTGGTCTCGAGTTTCGTCTCGATCAAGCAAATATCTAAAAGTATCATTATTCCGTATTTCAGTGATTAGGCCTGCAGATCGGCTATATACTGTCCATAGTTGTTCAGGGTAGTTGGGTTGTTCGTTCATGAGGTTTTTCATCCATTTTCCAACACCTTTTGCTACGTGGAGATTTCCAGTATAAATAGCGCACCAGGCGCTTCCAGACACTACCCAAAGATCTTGTTCTGTTTCCTCTTTTTGTTCATTTACACTAGAATAAAATCCACCACTGCGTTCGTCCCAGAAATTTAATAGAAATCGGATTCCCTGATTTGATATATCAAATTGACCAAGTCTATGAGCCCCCTTTATTACCCATGAATTGTAATAGGTGTAGTAGTAGCTATGAATTGTATTGGGAGGTCGAGGTCCAAAGTCTCCATTTGGATAGAGCCCATTTGTACGAATCCAATCCAATAATTTGCTGGCAGCAGCTGACATTCCACAAACCGTTAGAGCAGCAGGTACTTTGTAATATTCAGTTACCCCAAGTTCAGGGTTGCCAAAACTACCATCTTTCTGTATCTGATTTAAAAGATATCTACCGCCAATGTCCCTTGCTTGTTTGAACTTTTCCATAACGGGAACCTCAACCTTTTATTAAATTATCATTTTAATCATTTCTTTGATTTTTTTATCAAGTTCACATTTGACATAGAGGGTTGTATCAAACCATTTTCTATTTGTCTCGTTAAATCCACTATCGATTGATTTACAGGAGTAGAAATATTCACCTCCTTACCTTTATTAACTATATATCCGTTTAGGTAATCAGCTTCTGTGGATCTTCCCTTTAATAGATCTTGTGCAAGAGAAGGTCTTCCTGTTCCTATTGTTTTACCACTTTCAACAATTAGCTCTTCCACATTTTTTCTGGTTACAACATTTTCAAGAGCTTCAGGGAATAAATTGGCAGGAACCAAGCCTATTTTTTCGATTTTTACCCCGAGAGCATTGCCAACATTAACAAGTTCAGCTGCTATTTGAATAGATAATTCTCGAATTTCGGTGTTCAGACGTAATTCAGCTGACTTTAATCCTGTTAATCCTGCTAAAGCATTACTCATTGAGTTAGTACACAGTTTTGCCCATCTTTCACCCCATAAATTAGTTGTGGTTTTCGTTATGCCTCCGGCACTCATGATTTCAGATAATTGTTCCAGTCTTTTGGTGATTAGCCCACTAGGTTCTCCAAGAGTAAAAGCAGGTCTTTCTATTGAACTGGTTCTTTCGACATGTCCTGCTGAATACATACCTGCACCCAGTGTTACAACACACCCAACTACTTTAGGCCAACCAATAACGCTGGCAATGGTGTCTTCGTTAATACTATTTTGTGCAGAAACGACAAATCCTCCCGGGGCAATATGAGGTTCAATAAACTTAGATGCCCATGCAGTGTCATATGATTTAAGTGACAAAATCACTATGTCGAATTTTGGACGAATACGTGAAAGTTCTCCCATGTGTATTGCTCTGGGTTTAACTATGAATTCTTCTTCAAATGGCGTTATTTTCAAGCCTTTATTGTTGATGTGATCGACATTTTCTGGCCACAAGTCTATCAATGTTATATCGTGCTTAGCTCTTGCCAGGTAACCCGAAATAACACCCCCTATAGCACCGACTCCAAGTATGCCTATTTTCATTCGACACCTCTCCTTTGCTCAGTTTGTGAATTTGATTGTCGTTTTTAATTCAAGTCAATATAACTGAATTGAATACCAAATGTAGTTTTAGATGTTTTACTGAATAATACCGTGGTCAATTGAATATTATTTTACTGACCTCATTCTGTTCTACTCGGTCTCTATCTAACGGAATATAGTAAAGGTTCCCTTTTAACCATGAATTGAGTTGGTCGCAGTAGTTTTCACTTCCAGGATGCCCTGATTGTCCTGCTGTGTCTACTGACCATAGTCCAGGAGGATTGTCGGATAGAGAGGCATTAATTCTATAATTGGCTCCTATACCCGCTAGATAATTGGGATCGAATCCAGTATTACACACAGTGATTCCATTGCCCCTTACCGGATCACCCCCTTTGCTAAGGGTTTTGAATATCTCTCCTCTGTCTGCTAACTGATGATCAAGTTGTATTCGATGGATAGATCCCCAAGTCCAGTTTGATATATCTGGACCTAGTCTAGATGATAGATCATCGATTGTTACAAGCATTGTTTCTAGAATTGCTTTTTCGCACGTTGTTTCATGAAACCAAGTGAGATTCTTACCATTTAATAAATTCACGGATAGTCCAGCAATCGCTGTTCCCAGTATTAATGCAACCTCAGGTTTAAATCGTTCTTTTGCTACTCTCAATCCCCAGTAATAGAAAAAGCTTTCAAATATTGCAGCACCTGTTCGATCAGTTTCCATCCGACAATCCCATTGTTCTAGGTGAGTTATCACATCTTTAATTTTAGGATCGTTAGAAGTTTTGAGTTTATTAATGAGATCAGGGAGACATTCTACTGCACGAAGTGACAAAGAATCGGTTTGCATTTTTGCTACGTCTTGTTGATCAAATTTATCTTTTGCTTCTATCATTTCACGTATACGTTTTGCCCTGTGTCCGCTTGACCATACACCAGAGAGCGGGTAGGGGAAGTCCTGAGGCGCCAACCGATTATTTGCTGACCTTATCCATCCCTGGGCAGGATTTTCTAATTTGGGCATTTCGGAAAACGGAATGGATTCATTCCATTGGTGCTCCGGATCCCAACCAGGCCGATAACCGCGTTCCCAGTTATGTTTAACTGGTATTCTCCCAGCGGATTGATATCCGAAATTCCCATCTGTATCAGCAAATCCGAAACTCCAGGTGGGCACGATCCATGTTTGTAAGGCAGTTCTGAATTGGCTGGCACTGTGTGATCGGTTGAAGTTCAGCATAGATGTGATTTCGTCACAAGGCTCATGCCCCATCCATTTTAGAGATATTGGTTCAGAAGTTTTTGCAACGTCAGGGAGTATGTCATTTGCAATGGGCCCATTACGAGTTAACAATATTGTTTTCGTTATAGGGTCCTGATCCTTGATAAATATCGTTTCTGAAATTTCTTTAACTTTCTCCCATTGGTTGTCATATAAGAAGTAATTGGGTTTTTCTGGGTTTTCTTTTTCGTAATACAAGTCACGTTGTGCGCAAATATTGTTTGTAAGTCCCCATGCTACTTTTTCGTTCCTACCAAATAGTATGCCGGGTACTCCAATATACCCGGCTCCGACCGAATTGAATCCATCTCCTATTAGGTGAGCTTGATACCAGCAAGACACACTTCCAAAAGCTATGTGAGGGTCACTTGCTAATATTGGGAGGCCCGATTTAGACAATTTTCCTCCAATAACCCAGTTGTTACTTCCCAAACCTTCGTTAGGATCATTAACGGAATTGCCAATATTTGTTTGTGGATTTTTATCTGGAGGGTAGTGGCCAGGTGATACGATACTTTCATCGTCTGCTTCTCCTATAAGAAATGATTGGTAAAGTTCATCGTTATTAAGTGCTCTTCTGGCTACTTCCGGAAAGGATATTATGGGTAGTCTTCCTGTTAAATACCATCTAAATTCAGCCCATATAGCGATAGAGTCTGCTGGAGTCCAGGTTTCAGGAGAGTAATCTAGGAGGTCAAATTCTATAGGTAAGTTGTTTTTGCTCTCTTCTATAACTGTATTTATGCCTTTAGAAAAAGATTCAAGAAGCTGTTTGGTCTCTATTGGGATACGGTTTATTTCTTTATCAGCAATTCTGTTTAAACCTACAGTGCGTGAAATAATATCTGCTTCTAAACCATCCTTGCCGAGGATTTCGGACAACCTTCCTATAGCTTTACGTTTTAAATAATCAAGTTGCCATAAACGGTCTTGTGCCATAGCAAAACCATATCCATAAAAAAGATCAGCAGCGGTATTTGCATAAATATGGGGAGTCCCTGTTTGATCTCGTACTATTTCCAAAGTCCCTACATTTGTTACTTTTCTTTTTTTCTTAAAATCGGGTACACGAGATTTTATTTCTTCTTCCCACCAATTGGTAAATTCGTTTTCAGTCAGACCTATATCATGACAAATTTTGTTTATGGGTTCGCCTGATCCTAGTCTTTTTAACGTATTTTTCTTATTGAATTCCATAGTGTTCGCCTTCTATTTATTGGTTATTTTATACTGGTTGGCAGTAAACGGATTTTAGTCAAGAATATAGCAGATATTGTGAACAATATTGCAACCAAAATAAAAGCAGTCCCATAACTTCCAGTTACATCAAATGATATACCAGATATGAATGGGCCTGTTAATGCTGATATAACCGTTATCATGGACATTGATCCAGCTATACTGCCAAAATGACGAAGCCCGAATGCTTCCTGGATTACTAGACTAAATAAAGCTCCGTATGAACCCATAAACAGACCGAATAGAGGGACTACTATCCAGGCTATTGGAGGGTTTGGAAATATGACCATAAGGCATATAAATATTGATTGTCCTAAAAGACTGATAATCATCATTCGTCTAGCAGTGAATTTTTCAGATAAATACCCAAAACTAAGTTTTCCCATCATGCCAAATATCGCCAGTAAACTGATTGCTAAAGGTACAATTGATTGCTCCATACCTTTGGAAATCAGGTGATCTGAAACCTGAGATAATATAGAGCTGTATGTAAATGACCCAAGCATGAGCGAAATTCCTAATAGATAAAAAGTAGAATCTTGCAGTGCTTCTCGGAGTGTGACACCTCCTATATATGGATTAGTGGCTTGATCAGTTTCATTTTTGCTCTTTTCATTTGTTGATACATCGTTTGGTTCACATACTACGACCAGTGATATTAAAGCGATAATACAGGTAAGTCCTCCAAGGAATAGAAACGCATATTCCCATTGTCCAGAAGCTAATAGTGAACCGATTAAGAGAGGTACTACGAATCCGCCAAAGTTATTGCCCATCAGGGTTAATCCCATGATCCTTCCACGAGTTTCAGGGAACCATAGGCTTACAAGTCTGCCTGTGGGCAATCCTGTAGCACCGGAAAAAGCACAGTATTGGACGAAACTCAATGCATACCAGTGCCATAGTTCAGTTATTAAGGGGCGCATTAGGAAACTGATCCCCATTATTATTAAAGAAAAGGTTATTACTAACCTTGATCCGTGTCGATCCATTAATCTGCCTATAATGGGAGCAGTAAGATTACCTATTGCAGCAAAAGACAGGGATGCACTTATTGCGGTTCTACTCCATCCAAACGTTCCTTCGAGAGGTTCGATGAAAAGTCCGAATGCGTAACCTGGGCCAATTGATATAGCAGCTGCCACAAATAGAGTGATAACTACCAGCCAATTTGAATTAGTTACATTACTCAGATAAATAAAGCGGAAAAAACTCATATGCGATATGGTAACACTGTAAACTCTCACATACACGGGCAATTTTACTCAAAGAAAATTTATGCATCAAAATAATATGAGTTATAGAATCCAGAAAGTTCAATCCGGGACGCGTAAAATTAATTTCCTAGACTGGGGTCACAATAATAAAATTACTTTAGTTTTTTTACATACTGATAATGACCGAGCGTTTACCTGGATCGAACTTGCTGAAAGGATGTTACTGAATTTCAGAATAATAGCTATTGATCGCTCAGGACACGGAGATAGTGACTGGAATACTCAATATGACCGCAAAACAGAAATAGAAGACTTAGGCCTCGTTTTAAAAACTCTTTCACTCGATCAATTTGTTCTTGTTGGACATGGTAAAGGAGGCCTCATTGCTGTTGATTATGCAGCAAGGTTTAGTGAAAAACTGCTAGGACTAGTAATAATTGATTCAGATTTAAATAATACTGGATCAGGTTTTTTTGCTGACAAACAGTTTGCAGCTACAAGGAAGTGGGCTTCTAAAAATGATTTAAAACAGCATATTAAGACTTTACAACCTGAATCTACAGAAGAATCAATACTCAGACAGGTCGAATATCTTACTAGACCTTGTAAAAGTTTCAGGGTTTGGATATCAGATCAAAAAGCTATTTCTTTATTTGACTACACCGACATTACAGATAAATGGACCAGCATTAAATGTCCTGCGATGTTGCTTAGGGGGCGAAGGAGCAAAGTGTTAACTCATGAAAACGCTGTAAAAATAAGAGAGCTGTTATCAAAAGTTAAGTTGGTGGAACTGGAAGGAGCTGGTTATTGGGCACATCATGAAACTACAGCAGCAGTTGAGAGTGCATTACTTTGGTTTGTTAGCCAAATTGTAAATGATGTTTAATCGGTCGGGTGTTGTGGTGCTTGTTTCCGATGAAAAATCGCTGTATGACGAAAATGGAAAAAGCCTAAAAATTCCAGGACATTAGGTGTTTCTAAGTCTCATAAAGGACTAAAAAGGCTCATTACAGATATAAATTCGTCATCTTTTGAAGAAAAAATTATATGCTGTATTAAATAGTATATTTTCTTTATCTGTACTAGGCAGAAAATTTGAGTGTTCTCTAATTAAATCTACACATGCTCTTAAATCTGATTTAGGGTCGACATGGTAGTTTCCAGGCCTTAAAGCCGGGCTGTCACTTTCCCACATGCATCGGCTCGATCCAAATGCGTTTACAACACGTTTCAACATCGGTATAACATCCAAAAATGGAGATGATTTACTACCTAGGTGGTTAAACGGTCCAAGTTTAACCATGACATTCTGATGCTTAGAAAGACTGCATAATGAATCGATGTCTTTTTCTCTGAAACATCCGTCAGTCCCTATACGGCTGAGGTGATCAATAATAACAGGGGTTTTCGGATATAAAGTACACATCCTGTTAACTTCAGGTATGTCTTCTGGATCCATAAGAAAGCTAATCGCCAAATTACTATTTGATCCCGTCTCAAACATTTCATGATAGCCGTAATGATTAAGCCAGTCGTTATCTCCTGATAGGTATTTAGGCCTGCTTGATTTTCCTCTTACACGAAATGCCAGAATTCCTTTATTAGCAAGTGCGGTCATAGTGTTGGTTGTGCTGCCTAAATCTATGTCTGTTACTGCCGGTATAATACCTGTCCCAACAAAATGGGTTGGGTTTTCAGATATCAGGTCGATGATATAACTATGGTCAGTACCGTACCAAGTCATTTGTACAAAATTGATATATTGAATTGCGAGGCTTTCGGACATGGTAATGTGATCTTCTGCTTCATATGAAGGTATCCATAAATCCCTATCCTTGAATCCGTGTGCTAAAGGGTATTTTTCCCTGTTTTTCGACCAAACATGGATGTGGGCATCGAATATCGAGTCACCTGACATTTTGATATTGCTCCTATAAGATTCCGTTCTATATAGTATATGAAAATCGAATCCTTTGGGGTTTTGCTATTAAATTTATATAAAGATTACGATAGTAAACGGTTGGTGTAGATATATAACAATATAGTCTTGGATTAACACAAGTTTACTAGTTATTGTTATGATGTTTAAGCTTTAATTATCTGACTAGTTAAATAAATTTGGCATGGAAAAAAATAACTCAAATAATAATAGAATTGCAGTAAAATTTGAATCAGATATTCCCTTGATGTTAAGAGATGGGACGATCACATATGTTGATATTTTCCGCCCTGATAAAGAAGATAAATTACCAGTATTGTTGTACAGAACTCCTTATGATAAGGGTAGTTCCCATGCCAGGACATATTCATTAGATGCGATAAAAGCAGCAATGCATGGTTATGTTGTTGTCATACAGGATGTACGGGGTAGATATAGTTCTGGTGGCGAATTTTATCCTTTTGTAAATGAAATGTCGGACGGATATGATTCTATAGAATGGGTGGTATCTCAACCTTGGTGTGACGGAAACATTGGTATGTATGGTTCTTCTTATAGTGGAGCAACACAATGGTTGGCAGCAAAGACAAATCCCCCAGGATTGAGAGCGATAGCGCCGGGAGTAACAGGGTCCAATTACCATGACGGTTGGGCTTGGAAGGGAGGAGCCTTCCAATACGCCTTTAATCTATGGTGGACTATAGGTCCTTTAGTGACGGATAATTGGGAATCCTTATCAAACCGCCATTATCTTTCTCCTGCACTTTACGATCTTTTAATTGAGTTCAAAGATAATTTGATGGAACATTTTTTCAAATTACCAATGGATAAAATACCGGATCTTGAAGGAGACTTTGCAAGATACTATTTTGATTGGCTTCAACACTCAGAATACGACGAATACTGGAAAGAAATTTCTATTGAAGAATCATATTCAGAAATTACGGTTCCTGCATTTAATTATGGTGGTTGGTATGACATATTCCTGTCAGGAACGATAAAAAATTATAATCAAATGAAGAAAGTCGCTCCAAATCAAAATTCGAAAGAGGGGCAGCGATTATTAATTGGACCGTGGGATCATGAAAATATATCTTGTGATGTGGCTGGTGAAACTTATTTTGGGAGTAATGCTTCCACAGGATATCGGATTAATCTCCAACAAGAACTTCTTGATTATTTTGATTATTGGCTCCAGGGAAAGAAGGATCGATTAGAGAAACTGAGTCCAGTCAAAATTTTTGTTATGGGGAAGAATATTTGGCGCGATGAAAATGAATGGCCGCTTAGCAGAACTGAGAACACAACTTTTTACCTTAGAAGTAAAGGTAAAGCCAATTCATTAAGTGGGGATGGTTGGTTGGATAAAGTTATTCCAAACGACAAAGAATTACCCGACGTTTATCTATTTAATCCAATTGATCCTGTTCCTACTCGGGGTGGCTCAACATTATGTGAAGCTGGGCTTTTGCCTTCTGGAGGGTTTGACCAGACCGCTATTGAGAGTCGTTCCGATGTCCTAGTTTTTACCACCGAGCCTTTATCTAACGACCTAGAAGTAACTGGTCCTGTTGTTTTAAGGCTTTATGCTTCCAGCTCGGCAAAAGATACTGATTTTACTGGTAAGCTTGTTGATGTCAGTCCAGATGGGTACGCACGTAATATAACTGACGGTATTCTTCGCGCCAGATTTAGAAATGGCAACGAACAACCTGATTTTATCAATCCCGGTGAAATATATGAATATGTGATAGATATGGGATCGACAAGTAATGTTTTTAAAAAAGGACATAGTATACGTGTTGAAGTTTCCAGCAGTAATTTCCCTAAGTATGATAGAAATGCCAATACAGGTGAACCTATAGGATCTGATGTTCAACTGATTTCAGCTCTCCAGACTATTTACCACAATAGACCATATCCATCCTGTATTGAATTACCTGTTATACCACCGACATATGAATTTAGGCAAACACAGCAACAGTCTGATATCGCCTATCCTGACGCTAGAACGTTTTAATAGAGCTTATAAATCAGTTGTGAATAGTCCTTATTTGTGGACAGGTTGTTATTTTTCTAGCCAGTAATCCCCATCCTGGTCTTTCCAGGCCTGATCGCCCGTTATGTACCAGTTTTTCTTTATCCTGGATCTATAAAGTTCAGTATTACCTGAATATGATTCGAACAAAGAAGGAAATGGTAAATGTACGGCCAGATTTCCAGTTATTGAATTAGCAAGAGGCTTGAATTTATCATCTAGTATCGCTAAATCTATTCCTTCTACCGGCTTGCCAATTGATCCTGATTTGGAAGCGTTTTCTGAACTGGTTGAACAAACTATAGAACCACACTCTGTTTCAATATAAGCGTTGATTGGATGAAAGTTAATATAGTCATACCACCACTTGGCAACATCTAGGTGCAAGATTTGGCCTATATTGATTATTCTTTTTAATTTAGGGAGAGCAACATTTCCAGATATGTCGTCCGCATTAACTTTTAAGGATGTTAAATTTTCAGGACTAGTGAGAAGTACACTGATATTGTACTTTTGAAGTAATTTGAAGGTTGATGCAACATCAAGATTGTCTTCCGTCATTAACTGGGTAACTCCATTCGACCAGGGAGCTGTAATTCCATATGTTAAGCCAATCATATTTCCGGGATCAAAAG
>CEUZ01059192.1_pt1 | contig 16984 bp, 16 predicted proteins | sample 361511 | NCBI WGS metagenome assembly CEUZ01 (sample SAMEA2622822, study PRJEB7988) | marine metagenome | biome: marine biome (ENVO:00000447); feature: surface water layer (ENVO:00002042); material: "saline water (ENVO:00002010), including plankton (ENVO:xxxxxxxx)" | depth 5 m
CTTGGTTTAACTATTATTGTTTGTTCTGGTATTTACGTCTCATTTAGGGAAAGGGATCAACACCCTAACGTTAAGTATTAGTTAAAGTATTACTTTAAGTATTTTAATATAACTAATAAAATCAATAACTTATAAAACAAAATTAAAGTAAATTATATTAAGAATAGTATAAATATACTATTAGCAAAAAAGGTAGTAAAATGGCCATTTTACTTGAGTACATAAAAAAAACCCCTAAATTCATGTTTTAAGGATAAAATTAACCACAAAAATAGCGGTTAATTTAAACAAAAAAACTGTTTAAAAATCTTTCAATCTACGAGGGTTGCAGTATAGGAATATAGCGATTAAAGGACCATAGAAGGGGTAATTTTAAGGATTAGCTATTAAATGGTACAACTAACGGGCGAAATAAGACATGCAGAAAAATAGGGTTCAAAACGGCCAAAGAATGGCTTTAATTAAGGGTTTTTTGAGTATTTTGAGTGTAATTTAGCTTCTCTTTTTGGACCCACAAATAATAGTGTCCAGGCAAATTTTCCTTCAGGCAACTTAAGACTATGTCTACTATTGTATCTTCTAAAACCAATGTAACCCGGTTTTCTCCAAAAAGTACCTTTTTCAGTAGTTTCCCAATAACCTCCTTTAAGCATTATTGTAATATATGACCAATAGTGATCATGTAAGTCTCCTAAATCGCTCTTTAGCAGCTTATGAATAAAAATATTGAATGGAAACCATTTAGGTCTGCGTCTAAAGAGGAGATAATAACGAATTACAAAAGGCTCCGCCGTATCATAATCAGGCCAACTTGGCCCTCTATCTAATATAATTTTTTTACGATTTTTAAACACTTTTACTACCAAAAAAAACACTTTTTTCAGCTTTAAGTAGCTTAATTTTGGCTTTAATACCTCCTTTTCCTGAATATCCTCCTAAAGTACCATCAGTTCTAATTACACGATGACATGGAATTTTGGGAGCGTAGGGGTTTTTTCCGCAAGCATTAGCTACAGCTCGGGCAGATCTAGGTCTATTTATATCTTTAGCTACTTGTTTATATGTTTTTACTTTACCTCTTGGTATCCTTTTAAGATATTTCCATACTTTAATTTGAAATTTCGTACCTTTCATATTTTGTAATTATAATTTAAGGGTTTGACATTTAAAATCACTTATTGTATAACTTCCGATAATTATTGGTTATCGGAAAATATGACTGAATTAGTAACAGATGTTAAAAGCTTAGAATTAGAGACATTAAAGAATTTAAAGAGCTCAAAAGCTTTAAATACTCTTAGAGCTTATAAGGCTGACTATAAAGATTTTGCACTTTTTTGTATCAAGCATGGTTTTAAATCAATGCCTACTGAACCTAAAATCATAAGTCTTTATCTCACACACTTATCGCAAAATTCTAAATTCAGCACTTTAAAAAGAAGAATAGCATCCATTAGCGTAATACATAAACTATCAGGACATTACATAGACACTAAACATCCTCTGATTACGGAAAATTTAATGGGAATAAAACGTGTAAAAGGAAGCTATCAAAAGGCAAAAAAACCTTTATTAATCAGCGATTTAAAATCAATTATTAATGTTATTGATAAGGATAAAAATGAAAAAAAGAGAGCTAGGAATAGAGCATTAATTTTAATTGGCTTTGCAGGAGGATTTCGCAGATCCGAGTTGGTAGCCATTCATTATGAAGATATTGATTTTGTATCTGAGGGTGTAAAAATATTTATTAAAAGATCAAAAACGGATCAATCTGGAGAAGGTATGACCAAAGGAATCCCCTATTTTGCAAATGAAAATTATTGCCCAGTAGTATCATTAAAAAGTTGGATCAAAAAATTAAACATAAAATCTGGAAAAATTTTTGATATGTCTGACAAAAGTGTAGCCTTATCAATAAAAAGATATACTGCTATTGCAGGATTAGATTCAAATAGATATTCGGGACATAGTTTAAGATCAGGTTTTGCAACATCTGCTGCGGAATTAGGAGCTGAGGAAAGAAGTATAATGGCAATGACAGGTCATAAAACTACACAAATGGTAAGAAGATATATACAGGAAGCGAACTTATTTAAAAACAATGCTTTAAATAAAATTAAATTATAATTAATTCATATTTACATATTTAGATATAATTTTAGCCACCCAAAGATTTCCTTCGGGAGACCAGTGTCCGTCGCACTCAAGATAAATTTTATTTAAATTGTCGGGAAGATAATTAATTAGATCAATAAATTTAAATTTATTATTTGATAAATCCTTATTGGTAAAGTAGTTGTTCCAATAGATATCTTTCAATTTAAATCCATTGTTTAATCTCTCATAATCGGATGGTCTGGGTATACTAACCAATAAAACGTTTGATGAATTGTTGTTAATTATTTTGTTTAAGAAATAAATGGCTGCTTTTTGTTGTTTTAACGATGAATCAAAATATCCAGAAAAAGTTTTAGACGAATTTTTTTTATTACTTCTGTAAATTTTATAATTATAGTTTAAATTAATAAAAATATTAGATGTCCAGAAAGTATCTTTAAATAATTTTTTTATTTTTTTTGTTTTTGATTTATAATTTTTTTTTGATTCAGCTGGAAAAAAAACTTTATAAGTTTTATCATTAATTAATTTATAATAAGGTCTGTACCTTTTAGATCCTTTCCAATTAGAATAATCATTTTCACCAAAATCATTATTAGGCAAAAGGTAAACTATTACAGTATTATGTTTGAAATTCTTTGCTAAATTTTCATAAATAATGGAATATTGAACTGGACCAAAATTATGTGAAACACCAAAATTTAAAACATTACGTTTTGTAAGATTTTCAATGTATTTCTGAGATGTATTTTGTAAATTAACACCATAACCCTCAGCAAAAGAGTCGCCTATCAAAATAATATCTTCATCTGTATTATCTTTAAAACTAGTGTCTCTGGCACCTATTTCATTTGAAGTGTAGGTAACATCATAACAACTTTTTTTTTGTTTTGTTGAAGAGTTAGGAATATGCCACGCTCCCCAAGGTTTATTTTCTATCCACCATTCATCATTAGGTACAAAATTATCACTTAAATACAACTTTGGAACATGTGAAATTTCAAGAAGATTAAGTTTATAAAAAACAAAACTAATTAGTTCACTTAAAACTAAAACAGTAATTGATATTAAAAAAAAGCTTTTTATCTTAAACATCTATAGTAGTCCAATTTAATGGCCAAAAGTCTTGATTATTGACATAAAAATCACTAAAAAAATTATCTGAAGGTCTTAATACAATTTTATTATTTTTTTCCGAAAGCCATGCTCCCCACCAATTAAAGGTAGATGGAATTACTATAAAATGACTGCATTTTGATATAAGAAATAAGTCATTAATCCTTTTATCGGATGAATTATCAAAATTATTAATTTTAACTTCTGTATAGTCGAATTTAAATTTTTTCTTATCTATATTTAAAAAATCATTGCTCCATAAAAAAAAAGAAGGATTCTCAACTTTCGATTTAATGTAATTAGCAGCTATATTGATATATTTGATTTGTTCCATTGTAAAATTCCAAGATTTAATTTTATTTTGTTGAGTATTTTTACCCCTCCCCTCCGTATATCTATTCTGCCTCAAACATATAGCGACAGAGTTTTCTTTATTAACATTCATGAAATAAGGGTTATTTTTAAGTTTATTTTCATTCTTAAATTTAAACTCGTTCTTAATATCATTTTTATATTTGATAAAGTATTTTTCACTTTCAAAATGACCTTCCAAAAATATAGTATTATCAAAGCTTATATTTTTATAGTCATCATCGTAACGTGTAATTTTTTTAATTTCTTTTTTCTCTATATAGAAGTTTTTTTTAGATCGAATTAAATTTGAGTAAATGAGTAGTTTTCTTTTTATGTATCCTAAAAAAGTTTTAAATTTAAGATTATCTGGAGCACATGGAGAAGTTATTTTAAATGATCTCAAACCATATGTGCTAACATTTTTTTTGGATAAAAAGGCAGTTTCATCATCAACATGTAGTTCTCTATTCAATTCTCTTGAAATTGAAAATGCAGACGCGTACATAAACATTTGATTTCCAAGTTCATTGGATATTCTTATTATAGTTTTTTTTTTGCTTAAAGAAGTGTTGGACAAACGCATATTAATTTTTTTTATAAAATAATTTTAATTCCTTAACAATTTTATCAATCTCAGAAAACTTTAAATTTGGATGGATAGGCAAGCTTAAGCATTCTCTTGCCCATTTTTCTGAATTTTTAAGTTTTGTTTTTTTTACCAAACCTTTAAATGCAGGAAGTTTGTTCAAACTATATGGATAATGAATTTGGCAGTATATTTTTTTTTTAGATAAATATTTTATTAACTTATCCCTTTTTTTAGTTCTAACGATGTATAAATGACGAGTTGATCCAGCATTTGTTTTAGTTAATTTTATATTTGTAATTGAAGACAATAATTTATCATAGAGATTTGCTACTTTTCTTCTTTTTTCGTTTATTTTAAAAATACTTTTTAATTTATTTTTTAAAACTACTGCCTGAACAGTGTCTAATCTGCTATTCATGCCGATAAGAAAATGTTTATGCTTTTTAATAGAGCCGAGATTTCTTAAAGCTAAAAGCTTATTATAAAATTTTTTATTATTTGTTGTTATTAAGCCTGCGTCACCATACGCTCCCAAGTTTTTAGCTGGATAAAAACTATAACAGGAAGCTGTTGAAATATGATTAAAACTAACTTTTTTTTCATTTTTATTAAATGCAAAATGAGATTGGGCGCTATCTTCAATAATATGAATTTTTTTCCCTACAATTTTACGAATTTTGATCAAATCAACTTTTTGTCCATACAAGTTTACAGGTATTACGACTTTTGTTCTCTTAGTAATTTTACTTTTTAGAGAATCGAGTGAAATTAAACCTGTTCTATCATCAATGTCAGCAAGAACTAATTTGTTTTTATTAAGTATTACCGCTAGTCCCGTAGAAATATATGTTAAAGCAGGAACAATAACCTCATCACCCTCTTTAAGATTTAAAGCCATTAAAGATAAAGTTAATGCGTCAGTGCCATTTCCACAACCTATTGCAAATTTAGTTTTAGCCATTTTAGCGAAGTTAGTTTCAAACTTTTTAACTGCATCTCCTAAAATAAAATCCTTTTTATTAATACTTTTTAAAACCTGTTTCTTTATTGATGAGGTATCCTTGTTACTTATAGGATTTACTTCAGTAAAGTTGATTTTATTAGTCATTATTTTTATTTATTTTTTCTAATATTCTAGTAACTTTTTCATTAAAGTTATTTCGGAAGAGATGGTTTTCATTATTTTTAATTGATTTGTAAATATAATTAGCTAACTTAGAAAGAGGTTCATTTAAATCTATTTCGGGTATATATAAATTATATTTTGAATGATCTTTTACTGAATTTTTTTTATAAATTTTTATTTTATAGATGCCTTCATTTTCATCACAATATATTATTGCTTTTTGAAATTTGAACTTTATTAATCGAATTTTAGTAGGTGAAATCCATGAATTTTTTATAAGCACATTAATATTTTTTTTGTATTTTAAATTAATGTAAGCGGTATCACACTGAGAACCTTTAATATTTTTGCTTTTCACAGTTTTAATTGAATAAGGTAGACGCTTAAATAAATAAGTTAAAATAGAAATATCATGTGTGGCCAAATCCCATATAACATTTACATCTTTTCGTACAGGCGCCTGTTCACGATAAGATTCAATCTCTAGAACTTTTCCATATCTATTCTTATCAATTATTTTCTTGATAAAATTTATTGTGCCAGAAAAAATAAAAGGATAATCCACAAAGATCATCTTTTTATTTTTATCAGCTAAATGATTTAGAACTTTTATTTTTTTTGATGATAAAGACATAGGTTTTTCTACAAGCACATTTTTAGAGTTCTGAAGAGCAAATTTGCAAATTTTAAAATGAGTAACCGTAGGTGTAGAAATAACAACAAGGTCGCTTGATTGAAATTTTACAGATTTTTTGAAATCTTTATAAAGTTTTGCAAGTGGATAATTTTTTTTAGCCGCGATTAGATTTTTTCTTTTACTATCAGAAATTGATGTCAGGACAAAATTTTCTGAGTTTTGAAAATTTCTAGCAAGCTTTTTCCCCCAGTATCCATATCCTATTAATGTAACTTTAAGTTTTTTCATTGCGTCAAATAGATTTTTTTATTTTTATAAATTGATCTAAAAACTTTGTTACCATTAACTATAGGATATTGGAATGCGGGAAAAATTAAAGCTCTAATTTTATTATGCATTTTAAGAGTATGATTTTTCATTTGAAATTTACTTATTTTTTTATAGTTTACACTATTTCTACTATAATAGCTTCCTCTAGAAAGTCTTTGTTTTTTTTGTTTAAAATTATTTTTTAAAATCTTGATTAAATTCTTTTTAAACAGAATATGTGAATATTTCATTAATAATTTATAATTATCATAAGCTGTATCATTTAATCTAACTTTAAATTTTACTTGATCAATAATATCGCCGGTATCTATACCCTTGTCGATTTTGTGCAAAGAAACTCCAGAATATTTTTCGCCATTAAGTATCTGATAAAAGTTTGTATGACAACCTCTATACTTTGGCAATAAACTGAAATGAAAATTAAATAGTTTTTTAGATAAAAATTTATCTATATTAATAATTTTCTCAAATTCTAATGAAAAAAAAATTAAGTCTTTCAATGAATATAAATATTTTAGATTTATGATTTTAATTTTGTTTTTTTTAGCAAATTTTTTAAATGAAGGTTGCCATCCATCTCGGGAATTATCAGTATCGTTTGGTAAAGCTAAAATTTTATTTTTTTTAAATTTTTTTGATAATAAGTATTTAATCGCATTTATTGCACATTCATTTTTTCCAGCAATGCAGATAAACATATAAATAAATCAATCCCAAACAAATTTATATTTGTTTTTTAAATTGAATGTTTTGGAGATTATATAATCTGCTACAATAGAATTATTAAATATGGAGAAGTATCTAAGTTTACCATTTTTTGATATTTTATTGATTTTATTTATATTACCATTAAGTTTTTCTAACTGATTTATTAAATCCTGCGCGTTATTATAGAATCCCATTTCATTATCATCAAAAAAATCTTGGTATTTGGTCTTTTTATCAATAAAAGTCATTATTCCATTAGCAACTAGTGAGGCTATTCGATTACTAGAAGCATATTTAGACGGTTCGCCCCTACTTAAGTTAAGTGCAGTCTTACATTTAGAAAGTTCTTTGAAATATTCATAGTTCCATTTAGGTTGTTCACTACCATAACCAAGAATATTAAAAGTAAGTTTATTATTTCTCTTAATTAATTCATTTAAGAAAGACTCCCTTTCATCTGTATTTCTTGTTTTAAGCTTGCCAAAATTTACACCATGACTAAGAGCAAAAAAAAGATCTTTATACCTATTATTAGAATTATATATTTCAAGGTTTTCTATATTTTTGTCTGCTGGTATCGGTATATAGTTCAATTTTTTTTTATCAATTTTAGTTTTAATAGAATTGGGAAAAGTAGTAAGAAAATATTGATCTATAAGATCAGAGTTACGTTCAATTAAATTAAGGTTATTTGCATAATTAGGACCACCTTTAATTAAATGATCTTCATACCAAAGAGCAAATCTAGTTTTATTTTTATTTTTTATTTTTTCAATTATATCCCTATCAAGGATATTGTTGTGACCTAATAAAACAAGATCAGGTTTATAATTTTGAGTGATATTAAAGACTTTATCATTCAAAGCTTTGTTACTTTTTAATAAAAGTTTGTTGTTAAAATCTCTATAACTAAAATTTACGACATCGTGATTATTTCTAATTAGGCCTTTAGTTAATTTGTTGGCTATTGAAATATTAAATAATCTGTGGTCATTTTTTTCATCAAAAGTTGAGATATGCAGCACCTTTAGGTTTATGTTTTTAATGTAATTAATTTTCTTGTTTAAAAAGTTTCTTTTCAGGTTGTCAAGTTTATAAACTAAGAAATCAATATTATGTAATACATTATGAAAGTTTTTTTTCTGAGTTTTCGAAAGTAATTTTTTATTATTTATGATTTTTGTTAATAAAATCTCCAAAGTTGAGCTATTTAGGTTTTCTAAAACTAAATTGTTATTAAACGTTTCACTTAAACCACCCCTATTACTTGTTATTGTTGCGCAACCATAAGCGGCAGATTCCATTGCGGTTCTGCCAAAAGGTTCTTGCCACCTAGAGCAGGCTACTGATATTGAACTTTTTTTATAGAAATTAAGAATTTTTTCATGTGGCAACCAGTCAATTACTTTAAAATTTTTGTGAGTAAAATTATGTGTTTCCCTTCTTTCGTTACCGATAGCATAAGCTTTCCATTTATTAAATTTGTTTAAAATATTTGTTATAGCTTTTCCAAAAATATCATAACCTTTGGATGTATTTAATTTACCAGTAAATATAATAATTTTCTTTTTTTTGGGAAACTTTTTTAAACTGCTAATCGATGGATATAAAATCTCGCAGTTATTTTTATAATTAAAAGGTAGTCCTTCAAAAAATTTATTCATTACCCATCTGCTTACAAAAAAGATCTGATCGCAATTATTTGCAATAAATAATCGTTCAGAAACACTTTTCGAATATCTAAGATCTTGGGGATTATTGTGATAAACAAATATAAATTTTGCTTTTAAATTTTTTTTAAGAAGAAATACCAATGATTCGGGCCTATTGTGAATTTCAATAACCTCGAATTTATATTTCAGATAGTTTTGATAGAATTTTTTTGTATAAAAATAGTTTTTCTTAATTTTTATAGAAGATAGATTTATATTTATAAAATTTTTTGTTAATGGTTTTCTTCTTTCACTTAAATTTCCAAAAACTATAGTGTCTTTATTAAGTTTGCTTCTTTTTAAATAATCTTTTACCCATATCGAAGCAGCAGCAGCATCTTTAGAAGTATATTTTTCCTTGTGAGGTAGTAATATTGCTATTTTTTTATTCATTATCTTTCTTAATTAAATTTCTCAATTTTCTATTTTTCTTTATATAATATTCTCTAGATTTTGCTTCATTTTTTGTTGAATATTTTTCTGTATATATGATTTTCCAACGTCTTCCCCTTGTAAATTTAGCTCCTTTTCCAGCGTTATGTAATTGAAGTCTTCTTTTTAGGTTATTTGTATACCCCACGTATGTAATATTGTTATCCTTGTTTGCATTTCTTAATACGTAAACATAATAATTCATTAAACTAAGGTATTTTGGCGGTCCCACGGGGAATCGAACCCCGATTAGATGATTGAAAACCATCTGTCCTAACCGTTAGACGATGGGACCTATTAAATAAACCTTGTATTTATTATATTTTTAAAATTGTTTCAATGATCAATAAGTGCACTTTTATTGTCCATTGTCTTAATATCATTATATAAACTCATAACCAAGTGATTAATGGAAAATTTACAAAACAAAATTCAATATCTTTTAAACTTGTATAAATCAAAACAATTTTTAAAGGCTGAAAACATTAATAAACAACTTTTAAAAGTTCACTACAAAGAACCTTTTTTATATAACAGTTTAGGTTTAATTTTAAGCGCTCAAAATAAAATTAGCGAAGCTATAAATACTTACGAAGATGGTCTAAAGATTAATCCTAATTTTGCAGAAATATATAATAATCTAGGAACAGCATATAAAAGTATAAACAACTTTGATAAAGCTAAAACATTTTATTATAAAGCTATAAACATTGATAAAAATAAACCTGAACCTTTTAATAATCTTGGTAGTTTATATCTTTTAATCAACAAGTATAATGAAGCAATAAAATCATACAAAAAAGCACTATCATTAAATAAAAATTTTTTTGCTTCATATTATAACTTAGGAAATGTTTATTTAAATTTAGGAAATATAAAAGATGCTAAAAAATATTTTACAAAATGTATAAAATTAAATCCTAATTTTTATCCAGCTCATAGAAATTTAAGTTCATTAACAAAATATACAAAAAATGACACACACTTTAATTTATTAAAAAAAATATATTCAGATAATAAACATAAGAATGAAAACAAAACCGAAATAGCCTTTTCACTAGGTAAAGCTTTTGAAGATATAAAAGATTATAAAAATGCATTTAAGTATTTTGAAGTTGGGAATAATTTAAGAAGAAAACAGGTTAATTTTTCAATACAAGAAGAAGAAAAGACTTTTAATATATTAAAAGAAAAATTTAATAAAATTTTATTACATAAAGATTTTAAAAAAAATACTTTAGGATCAAAAGTAATATTTATACTTGGTATGCCCAGATCAGGAACTACTCTTGTAGAACAAATAATTTCTAGCCATAAGGACGTCTTTGCAGGAGATGAGTTAAATTTTCTTCCCAACTTAGTTAAAAAGCATTTTAAAAGTGAAAATAATATAAATTTTTTAGGAAATCTTGAAAAATTTAATGAAGAAGATTTTTGTAAAATTGGAAAAGATTATATTGATCTTATCGATAAACTTTCTAATAAATCGTTAAAAGTTACTGACAAATTGCCTATTAACTTCAAGTGGATTGGTTTAATTAAGTTAATACTACCTAAAAGTACAATTATACATTGTGTTAGAAATCCCAAAGATGTTTGCATTTCTATTTTTAAAAACTATTTTACTAATACAAATCTAAATTATGCTTATGACCTAAACGAAACAGTTAAATTTTACAATTTATATCATAATTTAATGAATTATTGGAAATCAGTATTACCAAATTTTATTTATGATATAAAATATGAAGATTTAATACAGAAACCTGAAAAAGAGATTCGTTATTTATTAAATAAATCTAAATTAAAATGGGATAAAAATTGTTTGAAATATTATAAAAATAAAAGACCTATAAAGACAGCAAGTTTTTCGCAAGCCAGGAAAAAAATATATAAAAGTTCTATAAATTTATGGTCTAACTATAAATTTGATTTAAAAAATGCTTTTGATAAATTGCCTAATTAATTTATTTAATAGCAATATCTTCTATAACAAACTCTATATTCTTTTTGCCCTTCCACTCATTTAAACTAAGTCTTCCAGCAATGTTGAAATTTTTTTTATAATCTTTACTTAAAATATCAGCAAATCTCGTATTATTGCCATTAAAGTAAATACTTTTAAAAACAGTACCATCTTTTCCGCATAAGAGTGATTTTATATGCTTGTCTGCTATTATATTTGAATTTATTACTTTAATATCTTCCACAACAAATTTTGGTTCAATATTAGCGGATCCAAATGGTGCTAGGTTTTCTATTTCTTTAAAAAAATCTAAATTTAGAGCACTTGGGGCAATGACTGAATCTATATACAGATTAATAACTTTAGATTTATTGACGCTAGATTTTAAAAAGTTTTTTATTAAAAAATTTTTAAAAGAAGGAATATTTTTTGTTTTTAAAGTAAAACCACCAGCCATTTTGTGACCTCCCCCTTTTTCTATCAACCCCAATTGAACAGCTTTAATAATTTGAGATCCAATATCAAACCCAACAACTGACCTAGCCGAACCTTTTGCAATATTTTCATCAATAGAAATAATTATAGCAGGCTTGTTGTATTTATCTTTAATTCTTGAAGCAATAATTCCAATAATTCCTTCATGCCAATTTTTTCCAGATAAAACTAAAACTGGATCATTTTTATAATTTTCTAAGATTTTATTTATCTCTTGAAATAACAATAGTTCAATACTTTTTCTTTCATCATTAGATTTATTTAACTCATTAGCGATTTGGAATGTTTTTTGAGGATCGTTCGAGATTAATAATTCTACTCCATGAGATGATTTGCCAACCCGACCACCAGCATTTATTCTAGGACCTAAAACATATCCTAAATGATACGTAGTAGGTTGAGATTCAATTTTGCATAAATCATATAATGTTTTTAAACCTAAATTTTTTCTTCTTTTTAATATTTTCAAACCTTGTTTTACTATAGCTCTGTTTAAATCAATTAAAGGAACAACATCACATACAGTTGCAAGAGAAACTAAATCTAAAAAATCAAGTATATTAGGTTCATCAATTTTATTTTTTCTGAACCAATTTTCATCTCTTAATTTTTTATTTAAAGATACTAGAAACATAAAACATACACCAGCCGCACATAAGTAGTTTAAATTAGATGTGTCATCAAATCTGTTGGGATTTACAATTGCGCAGGCGTTGGGTAATTTTAATTCTGATTGATGATGATCTAAAACAATAATATCAATTTTTTTTCTCTGAGCATCTTCAACTGCTTTAAATGACAAAGTTCCACAATCTACAGTAAATATTAAATTAGCTCCAAATTTAATTAAATTATTAAAACCGTTAATTGAAGGACCATAACCCTCTTTTTTCCTATCCGGTATATATGTCTTTATATTTCGTTTTATTGATAAAAAATATTTTGATAACAAAGCAGTAGAAGAAGCTCCGTCAACATCATAATCTCCAAATATTCCAATTGTTTCATTATTAACAATGCAATCGTAGGCTCTTTTTGTTGCTGACTCCATATCCTTTAATTTTAAAGGATTTGGTAGAAGATTCTTAATTGTTGGATTTAAATAAAAATCAACACTTTCAATATTTTTTTTTCTAATAGATATAAGTTTGGCAGTAATTTCACTTAATGAATATTTATCTATTAATTTTTTTATCTCCGTCGAATTATGTTTTTTGAAAATCCAGTTTTTTCCACTAACTGAAACAGAACTCATTTTTGTGTTTTATTCTTTATTATTTTATTAGTTTTACTACTTTTATGAAGAACTAGAGTTTCTGATTCAAAATAATCATTTTTATCTTTAATACCAGCTACAAAATCTCCATCGGTAACTCCAGTAGCACAAAAAATTACATCACTTTTTACCATATCTTTAATATTGTATTTTTTATTTAAATCTTTAATTCCCAAATTTGTAGCTTTTTTTTCTTCATTTTTTTCATAAAATTTTAGCCTAGTTTGCATTTGACAATTAAAGCATTCTAAAGCAGCTGCTGCAAGAACACCCTCGGGAGCACCTCCTATACCAAAATAAATATCAATACCTTTATTACTATCAGCTACAGATATTACTCCGGAAACATCTCCATCTTGTATAAAATTAATTTTAACGTCTAAAGAGTTAAGAGTATTTATTATTTTGTTGTGTCGTTCTCTTTTTAAAATACAAGCTGTTAATTTATTAGGATGAACATTTTTTGCCTCTGCCAAAAGTTTTATATTTTTCTCAACAGAAAAATCTAAATCTACTAAATTATTTGGCAAATCTGCACCAATAGCAATTTTTTCCATGTACATATCTGGTGCTTTTAAAAGACTATCTTTTTTAGCGACTGCTAAAACTGACAAAGCATTTGGTAAATTTTTTGCAACAAAATTTGTTCCTTCTAGTGGATCTACAGCTATATCTAAAGATTCTCCTTTTTTAGTCCCTACCTCTTCATTTATGTATAGCATAGGCGCTTCATCCATATCCCCTTCACCTATAACGATCTTTCCTTTCATATCTATGGAATTTAGTATTTTCCTCATAGCATCTACTGATGCTTGATCTGCAGCTATTTTATCACCTTTGCCTTTAAACAAGGAAGCTCCATATGCTGCTCTTTCAGTAGCTTTGACAAAAGAATTAATAAACTTTTTATCTATATCCATTTAGAATTTTTCTATTCTGATGAATGTTGGTTTTTTTAAAATAAATTTATTTTTAGAAAGATCCGAAAGTAAATCATTATTATTTTTTTCTAAATTAATATGAGTAATAATAATAATTGATGCTTTATTATTCTTTTTATCTGGGTTTTGTATTAAATTTTTTATTGAAATTTTATTTTTAGTAAAAATTTTAGTGATAGAAGATAAAACTCCTGGTTTATCTTTAACTATAAAGCGTAAATATAAAGAATTAGAATATTTATTTTTATCATAAATTTTTATACTTTTTCTTTGTCCAGAAGGTATGCCAAATGGATATTTTATATTACCTCTTAAAATAGATAACAAATCTGACATTAATGCAGATGATGTAGGGTCAGGACCGGCTCCTTCACCCTGCATAACACTCTCGCCAACCGGTTTTCCATTTAAAATTACAGCATTCATAACTCCATTAATATTAGAGATGTATGTATTTTTCTTTACTAAGCATGGATAAACTCTCTCAAACAACTTGTTATTAATAATTTCAGTAATTCCGAGCAATTTAATTCTAAAATTCAATTTGTTGGCCATTTCTATATCTTCTAACTCAATATTTTCAATACCATCCATCAAACAATTGCTTTTGGAAATTCTTTTGTTAAAAGCAAGCGCTGATAAAATTTTAACTTTAGATAATGTGTCAGAACCATTTAAATCAAATTTAGGATTTCTTGGTTCTGCATATCCTAGTTTTTGAGCTTTTTTTAGAACATTACTAAATGTATTTTTAGAAGTTTCCATTTTTGATAATATATAATTGCAAGTACCGTTTAAAATTCCAACAACCTTGTTAATTTTGTTTGTAGCAAGACCGTCCTTAATAGTTCTTAAAATAGGTATACCACCACCAACTGCTGCCTCAAATTCAAGATTAACTTTATTTTTTTCCGCTAAAGAAGATAGAAAATCACCATATTTTGCTATCAACGCCTTATTTGCAGTAATTACGTGTTTTTTATTTTTAATAGCTCCTTCAACAACTTTCTTGGATATTCCAGAGGAATAACCAATCAACTCAAAAATTATATGAATTTTGGGATTATTAACAATTTTTAAAGGATTTTTATAAAAAATTTTTCTCTTAAAATTAAAATTTCTCTTTTTATTTGGATTCTTAGCAGATATTGCAATTATATTAACTTTTTTACCAGTTTTTATTTCTATATCTTTTTTTTTAGATTTAATTTCTTTAAATAACTTGCTCCCAATTTGACCTAATCCAATTATTCCAATATTTATTATTTTATTCATTTTTTTATTCTATATTTATAGCATTTATATCTGGATATGATTTTGATTTATTTTTTTTTAATATTTTTTGGATAAGAGTGTTAAACTCATCATTTGAACGATCTACAGATTTTTTATCTAAAGATATTTTTTTATCTATATTTATATTTTCTTGTTTATTTAATTTTGATTTATTTTTTTTAGACATTTTTTTTTCCTTTTTAAGTTTTTTTCTTTCTTCAATCAACTTTTTTTTAGCTAGTTTTTTTTGTTCTTTAATTCTTTTCTTTTCTTCAAGCTCTAATTTCTTAGTTAGTAATCTTTCTTCTTTTTCCATTTTTTTAGATTTTTTATCATATAATCCAGACTTTTTTTTAATTAATTCAACTTGAGATAATTTTTTTTTCTTATTTTTGTTTGTTTTTTTTATTTCAACAGTCATGTTCTTCTTAAAATATTCTTTTCTTTCTTTATTATCTACGCAAGCATGATCTCCACACCAATATACACCTTTATTATTTGAACAAGAATAAAGTAAGAAAAATGTTATAAATATTAATAAATATTTCATTTTAAACCTAAAGTTTCATTTAAATTAAATGCAACATTCATGTTTTGCACAGCTTGTCCAGAAGCTCCTTTTATCAAATTATCTATAACAGATATAATAATCACCCTATTTTTCTTTCTATCATTGCATACCGATATTTTGCAATTGTTAGTATTGATAACATCTCCAGTTCCTATTGATTTATTAAATTTTGCAAATTTTATGAAAAAATTATTTTTATGATAATTTTTTAAGTAATTATATATATTTTTTGCGTTATATTTCTCATTCAACTCTAAATAAATTGTAGAGAGGATTCCTCTAAACATAGGTATTAAGTGAGGAGTAAAAAATACATTTATATTTTTTTGTGATATTTTAGATAATTCTTGATCTATCTCAGCCATATGTCTATGAGATCCTATTCCATAAGCCGATACAGAATTAAAAAGGTGTTTAAATGCAAATTTTTCTTTAATTTTTTTTCCAGCACCTGAATAACCAGATTTAGAATCTATTATAATATTATCTGTTTTCACCATCTTATTTTTAATAATAGGTATTAATGGAAGCTGAATAGAAGTTGGATAACAACCAGGGCAAGCTATAATTTTATGACTTTTAAGTTCTCTTCTTGAAAATTCAGTAATTGCGTACACGGATTTTTTTATAAGTTTTTTGCTGGAGTGATTTAATCCATACCATTTCTTATATAAATTGCTATTAGATAATCTAAAATCGGCAGACAAATCTATTAACTTTACATGCTTAGGAATTTTTTTTGCAATTTTTTGAGCTTCACCATTAGGTAATGCAGTAAATAATATATTTATATTATTCCATTTAATATTATTAATTTTACTAATTTTAGGTAAGTTTCTGTTTTTAATTTTTTTATCAAAATAATTTATAGATTTACCTATAGATTTAGATGCGCAAAGATAAATAATTTTTGTCTTTGGATGATTTGATAAAATTTTAATCAGCTCGATACCTACGTATCCAGTAGCACCAGCAATTGCTATATTTAATGAATCTTTCATGTTCTTTAATTATACCAGTAAATAATCTTAAGATATATTGTAATGAGATGTTATCTTTTTGAAAACTGAAAGCTTCTTCGAGCTTTTCTGTGTCCAAATTTTTTTCTCTCAACACTCCTTGAATCTCTGGTGGTGAGTTTTTCTTTTTTGAGAGTGGGCTTTATATCTGGTTCAAATTTTACTAAAGCTCTTGCTAACCCATGAACTATAGCTCCCGCTTGTCCTGTTAGGCCCCCACCTTTAACAGAACAATTAACATCATACTGGTTTTCTCTTTGGGCTAGAGTGAAAGGTCTATTAATTGATATTTGTAAACTAGCTTTTTTAAAATAAT
>CEUZ01015108.1_pt1 | contig 16967 bp, 15 predicted proteins | sample 361511 | NCBI WGS metagenome assembly CEUZ01 (sample SAMEA2622822, study PRJEB7988) | marine metagenome | biome: marine biome (ENVO:00000447); feature: surface water layer (ENVO:00002042); material: "saline water (ENVO:00002010), including plankton (ENVO:xxxxxxxx)" | depth 5 m
TTACCTAAAAAATTTACAAAAGCACCAAACTCCATTATCTTAACAACCTTACCTTTATATATTTTTCCCATTTCAGGCTTAGCAATAATATTTTTTACCATTTCCATTGCTTTATTTCTCGATTTTTCATCTGGTGCAGCAATACTAACTTCTCCTGTATCTTTAACATCAACTTTCGCTCCGGATAGTTCTACAATTTCTCTGATCGTAGCACCACCTTTTCCAATAACTGCTGCTATATCTTTTTTGTCAACCATAATAGTTTCGATTTTGGGAGTATGTTTGGATACTTCTTTTCTAGAGGATTTTATTGTTTTGTTCATTTCTTGAAGAATGTGTCCTCTGCCATCCTTAGCTTGGTTAAGTGCCAATTCCATAATTTCAAAAGTAATTCCAGTTATTTTTATATCCATTTGCAAGGATGTAATTCCATCTTTGGTTCCAGCAACTTTAAAATCCATATCTCCTAAGTGATCTTCGTCACCTAAGATGTCGGATAATACTGTAAAATCATTTTTTTCTTTTATTAAACCCATTGCTATTCCTGCTACAGGTTCGGCTATTGGAACTGCTGCGTCCATAAGAGCAAGTGAAGCGCCGCAAACCGTTGCCATAGACGAAGATCCATTGGACTCGGTAATTTCTGAAACTATCCTCAATGTATAAGGAAATTTATCTTTATTTGGTAATGATGATTTTATAGCTCTCCAAGCTAATTTTCCATGTCCAACTTCTCTTCTGCCGGTTCCTACTCTCCCAGTTTCACCAACAGAAAATGGCGGAAAATTATAATGTAACATAAATCTTTCTCTTCTTAAGCCTTCAAGACTTTCTATTCTTTGCTCATCTTCAGTCATTCCAAGTGTTGTTGTGACTAATGCCTGCGTTTCGCCACGAGTAAATAGCGCAGATCCATGTGCTCTAGGCAATATCCCTACCTCACATTTAATAGGCCTTACGTCGGATAAACCCCTTCCATCAATTCTTTTTTTAGTCTTGAGTATTTTTGAACGAACAATATTTTTTTCTAAATTTTTTAATTGAATAAGTATTTCAAGTTCAGAGAAATTTTCATCACCTTCGAAGAAAGACTTGCACTTTTCGGTGGCTAAGCTTACTAATTCGGATCTTTTTTTCTTGTCTTTTTCTGAAAAAGCTTTTTCTAAATCTTTTGTTAATTCTTTTGAAATTTTAGTTTTGACTTTACTGTAATCTTTTTCTTCTATTTTCCACTCTTCTTTCGAACATTTCTTTTTAAGATTTTCTATTGCTTTAATAACTGGACCAAATTTTTCGTGACCAAATTTAACTGCATCTAACATTTGTTTTTCTGTTAAACCTGAAGCTTCAGACTCTACCATTAGCACTGCATCTTTTGTCCCAGCTACAACTAAGTCTAATTTTGACTCCTTCAACTGCTCTTTCGATGGATTCAAAATTAACTTATCATTTATGTAGCCAACTCTTGATGCAGCTACAGGACCTTTAAAAGGTAAACCTGAAATTGATAAAGCAGCCGATGATGCTATAATTGATAATATATCTGCTTCATTTTCGTTATCGTAAGACAGCACTGTTGGCAAAACTTGTACTTCATTTCTAAAATCATCTGGAAATAAAGGTCGAATAGGACGATCAATAAGTCTGGATATTAAAGTTTCAGATTCTGTTGGTCTTGCCTCTCTTTTAAAATATCCTCCTGGAATTTTTCCTGCCGCATAATATTTTTCTTGATAATTTACAGAAAGAGGAAAATAATCAACTTCGGGGTTTACTTTTTTTGCTCCAACCACAGTAGAAATTACAACTGTTTCACCACAAGTGGCAATTATAGCTCCATCGGCCTGACGAGCAATTTTTCCCGTCTCCAATATTAATTTTTTTCCACCAAATTCTAATTCTTCCTTGAATACTTTAAACATTTATTTTCTTAGTTTTAATTTTGTTAATATATTTTTATATGCTTCAGATTTATTTTTTTTAAGATAATCTAACAATCTTTTTCTTTGATTAACTGCTCTTAACAATCCTCGTGTAGAATGTTTATCATTTTTATTTTTTTTAAAATGTTCGGTCAAATTTTCTATTTTTTTACTTAAAAATGCAATTTGAACTTCTGACGAACCTACATCTTTTGAACTAACTTTTAAAGAATCAATTATTTCTCTACCTTTTTTTGTCATATATTATTTGTTTTGTTGAATAAGTTTTTCAATTTTTTCTGCATAATCGAAGGATTTATCGCCAACAAAATAAACCTTCGGTAAAAATTTTGTATCAATTTTTTTTGATAAAGCCTTTCTTATAAGATGTGAAAATTTGGTTAATATATCTACAGTATTTTCTGTATCTTTTCCACCCAAAGGGATTACATATGCCCTTGCATTCTTAAGATCGGGACTCATTCTCACTTCGGTTACTGTGATGTTTTTTGTTACAAGGCTAGGTACTTTTGCCTCATTTCTTAAAAAAATTTGTCCTAACGATTGCTTAATTAATTCCCCAACTCTTAACTGTCTCTGAGAATAAGGTTCATTATTATTTTGTCTCATTATTAAATTCTTCTTTCCGTTTCTATGATCTTGTAGACCTCTATCACATCTTTTTCTTTAAAATCAGCAAAATCTTTTAAGGTTATACCACATTCAAGGCCAGCCGCGACTTGTTTAGCTGCGTTCTTTTCTCTAAATATGCTTCCTATTGAACCTGTATATAATACATTTCCGTCTCTTATCAACCTGGCATTAAGATTATTTATGATCTCTCCATCAATAACCTTGGAGCCAGCAACTTTACCAATTTTTGAAACTTTAAAAATTGCTTGTACTTCTGCAGATCCTACAATTTGTTCCTTAATATCAGGTTTAAGCAATCCTGATAACGAGTTATTAATAAAATCTAACACTTCATAAATGATATTAAAAAATTTTATATTAATTTTATGATTTTCGGCTAATTTTTTTGCTTCTTTATTTGGTCTAACATTAAAGCCGATAATTATTGCATTGGAAGCCCTTGCAAGCGTTACATCCGTTTCAGTAATTATACCAATATTTGATAAAATTATTTTTGGAGCAACTTCAGCATGCTTAATTTTTTCTACTGCAGTTTTTATTGCCTCGCCAGAACCATGAACGTCTGATTTAATTATTATTGAAAGTTCTTTAGGTGTGGCGCTATCATTAAATACTGATTCTTTGTTTGCTGTAACTAAGGGAGCTTGTTTATTTTTGTTGTCTTCAATTCTATATTTATTTATTTCCTTTGCTTTTTCCTCTGTATCAACTACTACAAAATCATCACCGGCAAAAGCGGAACTATTCATGCCTAAAATTTCAACTGGTATAGAAGGTAATGCAGAATCAATATTTTTACCTTCATCATTAATCATAGCTCTTATTTTCCCCCAAGTATTTCCACTTACAAAATAATCTCCTTTTTTTAATTTCCCATTAACAACTAGAACGGTTGATACAGGTCCTTTACCTTTATCAATTCTTGACTCCAATATTACTCCAGTAGCAGGGCCTTCAAAATTTGCTTTCAAATCTAGTAGATCGGCTTGAAGAGTAATATTTTCTTTAAGTTTATCTAAATTTTTTTTAGTGGTTGCTGAAACCTCAGCAAATAAAGTATCCCCGCTCAATTCTTCTGCGATTAATTCATATTGTAAAAGTTCATTTTTTATTTTTTGTGGATCAGATGCCGGTAAATCACATTTATTAATTGCAACAATAATTGGAACTTTTGCTGCTTTTGCATGTTTAATAGCCTCTATGGTTTGTGGTTTAACTCCATCATCTGCCGCTACAACAAGTACAACTATATCTGTAACTTTAGAACCCCTTGCTCTCATTTCAGTAAAAGCAGCATGACCTGGAGTATCAATAAAAGTAATGTTCCGATCATTTTCTGTTTTAACGCTGTAGGCACCTATATGTTGGGTTATACCTCCATGCTCTCCAGCTACTACATTTGTTTTTCTTAAAGCATCTAAAAGAGAGGTTTTTCCATGATCTACGTGACCCATAACAGTTACTATTGGTGATCTTGATTTTAAATCTTTACTATCTTTTTTTTCAGCTTTTAAAACGTTTAAATCTGGTTTTTTTTCTCTTATAGGAATATTTCCAAATTCTTTTACTAAATATTCGGCGGTATCAGCATCAATTGTATGATTTATAGTTGCTACTACGCCCATACCTAATAAATGTTTTATAATACTGCTAGCTTGCATTGCCATTCTATTTGAAAGTTCTTGTATGGTAATTTTATTTGGAATATTCACTTCATGCACAATTTTTTTAGTTTCAATTTTTTGTTTAGCATGCTCTTGATTTTTCTTTTCCTTAAGTCTGGCACGTCTTACGGATGCCAAACTTCTTTCTCTACCTTCTAAAGCATCATCATCTAAAGCTTTTGATAAAGTTAATTTAGTTGCTCTTTTTGGACTAAAGCTTTTATCTTTTACTAAATTACTTTTTTTTTGTTGTAACTTATCCCTATCTAAATCCTTAATCCTTTTTGTGGCTCTTTCCTCAGCCATTTTTCTAATATCAAAATTTTTATTTGGTGTTGTCTTTCTTGAAAAAAAGTTCCCCGCTGGTTTAGTTCTATTAAAATCTTTATTTTGTGATTGAGATTTTCCTCCCCACCTTCTTGGAGTACCTTTTTTTTCAATTACAACAGATGTTTTTTGCCCACTTTGCCTATATTGTGGATGACTATGAGTTTTTTTTGACGAAATATTTATAGTAAGTTTTTTTTTCTTTATTTTGTTTTCTTCCATAAGACAACATGCCCCTTATTCTTTAAATGCAATATTTCTTGCATTTATAATTAAATTTTCAGCTTCTGTGTTGGATAGCGCAAACTCTTCTAGATATCCGTCTACTTTAAATCTTACACCTTTTTTTTCATCGTACGTGCCTACCAATTCATCAACTGATAATTCAGCAAAATCCTTTAGTGTTTTTATTTTTTTTTCACCTAGAGTTAAAAGCATTCCTGGCGTAAGCCCTTTATGATTTATTAAATCATCCGCAACACCAAGATCTTTTAATTTTTTTCCGATATTTTCTTTTTCTTTAACTAAATATTCGCTTGTTCTTTTTTTTAATTCATTTGCAGTATTTTCATCTATTCCTTCAATTTTTGAAATATCTTCTGTGGTAGCTTGATCAATTTCTTCAATTGTAGAAAAACCCTCGGCAACCAAAAGTTGACCTAAAGTTTCGTCTACTTCTAAATCTCTAATAAAAATTTCAGTTTTATCTTTAAATTCTATTTGTCTTTTTTCAGACTCTTCTTTTTCAGTTAAAATATCTATTTCAAAATCAATTAGCTTTGAAGCTAATCTTACGTTTTGCCCTCTTCTGCCAATTGCTTTACTTAAATTTTCTTCAGTTAAAATAACTTCAATCCTTTTATTTTGATCATCAATCACAACTTTCTGAATTTCTGCAGGTGCTAATGCACTTACAACTAAAGAAGCTATATCTTCTGACCAGTGAACAATGTCAATTTTTTCTCCACTAAGTTCATTAACTACTGCTTGTACTCTACTACCTCTCATTCCAACACATGCACCAACTGGATCAATTGAAGAATCTTTTGAATGGACGCAAAGTTTTGCTCTACTACCAGGGTCTCTTGCTGATGATTTTATTTCAATAATTCCATCATAAATTTCTGGAACTTCTTGAAAAAATAATTTTTCCATAAATTTTGTGTGAGCCCTTGAAAGGAATATTTGCTGTCCTTTATTTTCTCTAATGACATCATAACAATATGATTTAATTCTATCCCCTGTTTTTAAAACTTCTCTTGGTATTTGCTCTTCTTTTCTAATAATTGCCTCTGATCTGTTTAAATCAACAATTATATTTCCAAATTCTAATCTTTTTACAATTCCACTTAAAATTTCACCTTTTTTATCTTTAAATTCATTGTATTGTCTTTCTCTTTCAGCGCTACGAACACTTTGTGTTATAACTTGTCTAGCTGTTTGTGCCGCAATTCTCCCAAAATCGACTGGTGGTAAAAGCTCAAATATTTCATCTCCAATTTTTGCATCTTCTTTGTTTTCAATTTTTTGTGCATTTTTTAATGAAATTTCGTTATTAAAATTTTCTGGCTTTTCAACAATAGTTAAAACTTTATGAAGGCTTATATCTCCGCTTTTTCTATCGATTTTAGCTCTTATATCATTTTCTGTGCCAAATTTAGTTTTTGCAGCTTTTTGTATTGCTGTCTCCATTGAACTCAAGATTATTTCCTTATCGATTGATTTTTCAGTAGCAACAGCTTCTGCTATTCTTAAAAGCTCTACTTTATCTGATCTTTGATTCAACATAATATAATTTTTGCTCCTAAAAAAAAATGGGCAAAAGCCCATTCTGTTTCTTCCAGTTAACCTAGTGGTTATTTAATTTATATCCATCCCTTTTTCAAGTCTTACTTTTTAAAAACTGCACTTTTGTCAGTTTTTTCCCATGAAAAAGCGCCGTTTGATCCTGGTTTTCTTCCAAAATGCCCGTAGGCTGCGGTACATTCATAGATTGGTTTACTTAGCGATAGCATTTCTCTTATGCCTCTAGGACTTAGGTCAAAATTTTCCTTTATTAAACTTTCTACATGTTTTGATTTTTCTTCGTCTCCATCAAAAAGATCAACATAAATGGATAAAGGTTTAGAAACTCCTATAGCATAAGCTAATTGAATTAAACACTTATCAGCAATTTTTGAAGCAACAATATTTTTAGCAACATATCGTGCAGCATAAGCAGCAGATCTATCAACCTTACTTGGATCTTTTCCTGAAAAAGCTCCTCCACCATGTGGAGCTGCTCCACCATATGTATCAACAATAATTTTTCTTCCTGTTAAACCTGAATCTCCATCTGGTCCACCAATTATAAATTGGCCTGTAGGATTTACATAAAATTCTTCGTCTTTTAATCCATTTAGTAATTCTTTTGGAATAGCTTTTTCTAAATAAGGTCTAACAATTTCTTTTACTTGAGCTTGATTTACTTTTGGTGAGTGTTGTGTAGAGATGACTACAGATGTAACTTTTTTTGGTTTTCCGTTTTCATACATCATCGTAACTTGACTTTTTGAATCTGGCTCTAATTTATCTGCACTACCATTTTTTCTATCAGCAGCCATTAGTTCTAGGATTTTGTGTGAATAGTAAATTGGAGCTGGCATCAAAACTTCTGTCTCATTACAAGCATATCCGAACATTATACCTTGGTCGCCTGCTCCTTCATCCTTATTTCCTTTTGAGTCCACACCCATTGCAATATCAGTTGATTGAGAATGTAAATGAACATCTATGCTGCAATTTTTCCAATGAAAACCTTTTTGCTCATATCCTATGTCTTTAATACATTCACGAACCTTTTGTATTAAATCTTCTTTCTTAATTTCTGGCCCTCTTGTTTCTCCAGCCAAAACAACTTTGTTTGTAGTTGTTAAAGTTTCACAAGCAACTCTTGCTAAGGGTTCTTTAGACAAGTATGTATCCACGACCATATCTGATATACGATCACACACTTTATCTGGATGACCTTCAGAAACAGACTCACTTGTAAACAAATATGATTTTTTACTCATTAGATTTTAAATTTTTTTAAAAATAAAGTTAGCAATATATACAAAAAAATTATTAAAAAATATATTTTATTTCCATACTTAGCATATAAAGTTGTGCCGTAAAACTCAGGCATTTTGTACTCCACATTACCAGATTCACTTATATCTAGAAGTTTTACCGACTTTCCATTCGGATTAATTAAACCTGACACCCCTTTATTTGCTGAACGCGCAATAAAAATTCCTTCTTCAATTGATCGATGTATAGCTTTTGCATAATGTTGATAAGGACCTATGGATTCTCCAAACCATGCATCCTCTGATATGTTAATTACTAAATCAGGAAATTGATTTTTTTTCTTTACTTGTCCTGGGTAAATTATTTCATAACAAATTAATGGTAAAATTGTTTTTTTATTAAAACTGCTACCTAAATTAATTAATGATCTTTTATCTCCAGATGAAAATGAATTATATCCAGTCGTAATTTTTTTAAGACCAATTTTTGATAAAATATTATTAAAAGGCAAAAACTCACCAAAAGGTACCAGATTTATTTTGTTATAAATTGATATAATTTCAAGTTCATGATTTAAAATCACGAGACTATTATAATATTTTTCTTTATTTGAATTATTTGTTTTTTGAAAATTATTTATACCTAAAATAATTAGGTGATTTTTAGAAAATTTATTTGCAAATAAATCTTTATACATAGAAATATTTTGTAAGTATGATTCATAAAAAATTCCTTCAGGCCATATGAATAATGTTTTTTTATTTTTGTCAGGATCGCTAATTTTTATTAGTCTCTCTAATTGCGAAATTTCACTATTATTGTTGTAATCTTTAAGCGAAAAATTTGGAGAGATTATTTTAACATTTATATTCTCGTCAAAAGTATAATTTTTGGTATTAATTTTATATGTTCCATACAAATAATTTACTAAAAAAATTAATATAAAAATTAATAAAAATAAAAAGTTTTTTTTAATTATTTTTTTTTGAAAAAATAGAAAAGGTATACAAAAAAAAGTTATCGAAATTAAACTTAAAGAATAAGACCCTATTATAGAAAGTATTTGTATAGTTTCAATAGATGATGACCATGTATATGAAATTAAATTCCATGGAAATCCCGTTAGTATATTTCCTCTTAAAAATTCAAAAATTGAAAAAATTATTGAAAAAAGTAAAATGAAAAAAAAATTTTTTTCAGAAAAGTTCCCTATAATTAATATTGCTACACCAAAAAATATAGACAAAAACAAAGGAATTAATAAAAGAGCAACTGGTATTAAATTAGTAAAAACCTCGTCATGAGTTAAAGAAATGGAAATCCAATAATTGCCAAATAAGAAAAAACCAAATCCAAAAGCACACCCTAAATAAAAAAAATATCTTTTTGATTTTTTTTTTCTATATCTAGATTGTGTTTTTTTTTTAATCTCTAAAATTAAAAATAATAATACTGAAAATGTAAAAAAATTTATTAACGTAAAATTAAATGGGGCAAAACCTAGTATTGATATTGCTCCTAGTAAAAAAGGAGCAATGTATATTACAAACAATCTATTATTTAGCAAAGTAGTCAAATTGAATCTAGAATCCTTTTTTCAATTTTGTTCATTTTATTAAAATCTTTATTTTTAATATGATCATATCCTATTAAATGTAACAGTCCATGTACCCAAGCCTTATCAAATTCAGAAATAAAATTACTTTTTTTTGAATATGAATTAATAATTTCATAAGATAAAGCTATATCTCCTATATAAAAATTTTTTCTTTTTATTTTTAATTCATTTTGCGAAAAAAAGGGAAATGATAATACATCAGTAGGCTTATTACGATTTCTAAATTTTTTGTTTAATTTTTTCATCTTAAAAGAATTAGTCAATAAAATTGTAAAAATTATATTTTTTTTTTTAAAAAATTTAATAATTTTTGAAATTTTTTTAAGTTTATTATTAAAATATTTTTTTGGATTTTTAATCTTTTTATGCCAAGACTTATTATCTATCTCAACATTAATTTTTATCATCAATATTCTTTTGGTACGCTTCTACAATTTTTGTGACTAATGGATGTCTCATTACATCATGATGATCAAACCTTATAATTGATATTTCCTTAATATTTTTTAAAATATTTTGTGATTTTATTAAACCTGATTGATTTTTATTGGGTAAGTCAACTTGTGATGGGTCTCCATTTACTACTAATTTTGAATTTTCTCCTATTCTAGTAAGAAACATTTTTATTTGTGTTTCCGTAGCATTTTGTGCTTCGTCCAAAATGGCAAAAGAATTTTTTAAAGTACGCCCTCTCATAAAGGCTAATGGTGCTATTTCAATTTCTCCTGACTCAATTTTTCTCTGAATTTTATCATAATCAAGTAAATCGTATAATGAATCATATAAAGGTCTTAAATACGGATCTATTTTATCTTTCATATCTCCAGGCAAAAAGCCTAACTTTTCTCCAGCTTCAACCGCAGGCCTAGATAAAATTATTCTTTCAACTTTTTTCTCTAATAACATAGATAAAGCTACAGCAACTGCTAAATAGGTTTTGCCCGTACCTGCCGGTCCTAAGGACATTACTATTTGATTAGACTTTAAAGATCTAACATATTCTTTTTGTTTTTTTGATCTTGGTATTACTGATCTTTTAGGGGTTTTAATTATCTCTCTCAAAGATTGAACTGTTGATTGATTTTTTGTTTCTTGAATCATATCTTTGTTTAATGAAGTAATAATATCATTTCTATCTATTTTTTTATCTAATCGAAAGCGATTTATTAGATATTCAATTGCATCTTTAACTTTTTCATTTGCGGCCTTTTTACCTTTTATAGATATAGAATTACCTCTAAAAAATATTCTTGAACCACTGATTTTTTCTAATTCTTTGAGATTGTTATCAAAAGACCCTACTACATTCATCAAAATCTTATTATTATAAATATTTACATTTATTGAATCGTCATCTTCATAAATTATCGAAATTTCTTTATCATTTTTATTGTGTTTATTTGTTTTCACAAAAATTATGCTGCCTTTTCAGTGCTATTATAAAAGCCAAATAAATTATTTTGATTAAAAGATGTTATTTTAACTTTGACAAGATCTCCTGATTTACATTTTTCACCTTCAAATATAACTGGGGTCATATACTTTGTTCTGCCAAAAAAATTTTTTTCTTTATCTAATTGATTTTCTATTAAAACTTCACAATATTTCTCAAAATAATTTTTATTTGATTTTAGCTGCTGTTTTTCCAAAATATTTTGTAATTTAGCAAGTCTTAGCTTATTTTCCTTTAAATCGTTTAATTTTTTTTCCGCTGCTGGTGTTCCGGGTCTTGGACTGAAAATAAATGAAAATGAATTAACAAAACCTACATTTTTAATAAGATCAATTGTATCTTCAAAATCTTTTTCATTTTCTCCAGGATAACCTATTATAAAATCACTTGAAATCTTAATATTCTTATTAGCTTTTTTCAATTTTTCAATTATAGATAAATAATATTTTCTATCATGTTTTCTGTTCATTAATTTTAATATTTTATCTGATCCACTTTGAACAGGAAGATGTAAAAAGGGCATAAGTTTTTCACATTCTTCATAACAATTAATTAAATCATCCGTCATATCTTTTGGGTGCGATGTCATAAATCTAATTCTATAAAGATTTTTTATTTTGTTTAATTCTCTAATTAAAGATGAAAGTTTATATTTTTGCCCATTATTTATAAAATTGTATGCATTTACATTTTGACCTAACAATATAATTTCTTTTGCGCCATTATTTATTAAACTTTTTGCTTCATTAATTATTTGTTCAAAAGATCTTGAATACTCAGGCCCTCTTGTGTATGGAACAACACAAAAATTACAAAATTTATCACAACCTTCTTGTATAGTTATAAATGAAGAAATTTTATTTTGGAGATTGGGTGCTTTTTGTAACTCATCGAATTTTTTTATTACATTAAATTCTGTTTCATTAATTTTTTTATTTTTCCTTGTATAGCTTTGAATTAAATCTGTTATTTTGTAATATGATTGTGGTCCAATTACCATGTCAATATATGGTTCTCTTTTTAACATTTCGTCAGACTCGGCTTGAGCAACACAGCCAGAAATAATTACTAAAGGTTTTTTTAAATTTTTAAACTCTTTTTTTAATCTACCTATTTCGTGATAAACTTTTTCTGCTGCTTTTTCTCTAATGTGACAAGTATTTAACAAAAAACAATCGGCATCTTTTTTAAAATTAGTTTTCTGAAAATCAATTGTGCTTACTAAATCATAAATACGATTTGAATCGTATTCATTCATTTGACAACCAAAAGTTTTGATAAATATTTTTTTAGGCAAAGTTTTTATTTTTTAATTTTTGTTCCATATAACTCAAGTCTATGATCTACAAGTTTATATCCAAGTTTTTCAGCTACCTTTTTTTGTAGTTTTTCTATATCCTCATTTACAAATTCTGTTATCTGTCCAGTATTAATATCAATTAAATGATCATGATGTTCTGATGGAAGTTGTTCATATCTAGATTTATTACCTTTAAAATCATGTTTTGATACAATGCCTGCCTCTTCGAATAATTTTACAGTTCTATATACAGTTGCGATACTTATTTTATTATCTAGTTTAATGCTTCTCTTATGTAGCTCATCAACATCAGGATGATCTGAGGACTCTGACATAATTTTTGCAATTATCTTTCTTTGTTCGGTAAGTCTTACACCTTTTTTAATGCATTTATTTTCTATTTCGCTGCTCATATTTTAAATAATCATATTACTACTAAAAAAAAAAATTAAAAATACTTTAAATTAAGTAGAGTGGCCTTATTAAATCTTTATTTAATAAACCCTTTAATTGAAGGAATTCAAGCTCATTATAGTCTAAATCTACAATATTTAAGTCACTTAGTTTTAACAATTTATCATTAAAATGATTGATTATTTTTTTTGGCACAACCTTAAATCCATTTTTATATTTTGTCACTATCTGATTTTCAGATATTTCTTCTACTTTTGAAATACTATTTAGTTTATCATCAAATTTTTTTATAAAATACTTTTCATTAAATTTTATTATACTAAAGACTTTTTTTTTTTTATTAAAAAATCTAGCGCAAGACCATATAAATATATCGTATCCAAATAAATTTAAATTTTTTGCTATACTTATACCTTTAGCTACAGCCAACGACCCTCTAAGTCCTGAAAAATTTCCTGGTCCTTGATTTACGTAAATAGTGGATAAATCTTCGAATTTTATATTTTTCTCTTGAAAAAAATCAATAATTTGTTTCATTAACTTATCATTATTTGATTTATCACTTTGCAAAATTTTACTAAATGTTTTATTTTTAAATTTTATAAATAATGAACCGGTATTAGTGCTACAATCTATTGATAAAAAATTCATAATATCTCTATTGATACTACTTTTAACGTTAACAAGTAAATCCTTTGGAGCAAATTTAGCTAATCTAGATACTAAAAAAGGCATAATTTCTTTAATGTATCATCGCTTTGAAGAAAACAAATATCCATCAACTAACATTAAAAAAGCAATTTTTATAAAACATCTTGATGAAATTAATAAACTGGGAATTGATTTTATAAATCCTAAAAAATTTGAAGAAATTATGAAAAATAAGATAGATAAAAATTATATACTTTTAACAATTGATGATGGATTTGAATCTTTTTACTTAAATGCATGGCCCATATTAAAAGAAAGAGAAATACCATTTATTCTTTTTGTAAGTACTCGAGAAGTTGGAAAATTTGGTTATATGAATTGGAATCAAATAAAAGAAATATCTGATAATAATTTTGTACTAATAGGTAATCATAGTCACTCGCATGATTATTTGGTTGATTGGGAAGATGAAAAAATAAAATCTGATTTAAAAACTTCAATTAACATTTTTAAAAAAAAACTTGGATATTCTCCAACTTTTTTTTCTTATCCATTTGGAGAATATAGCATTAATATGAAGAAAATTGTTTCAGATTTAAATTTCGAATTTGCATTCGGTCAACATTCTGGAGTTATTGACATAACTAAAAATTTTCTTGAATTGCCTCGATTCCCCATTAATGAAAAATACGGAGAAATTCAAAGATTTAAATCTATTCTTAAAACTCTTCCATTTCCATATGAAAAAATTACTCCAGAAAATAGATACATAAATGAGGACGAAAACCCACCTAAAGTTAAAGTTAAATTTTTTGAAAATCTCATTAATATTAAAAATATAAATTGTTATTCAAACGAAGGAAATATATGGAGAAAATCTGATATTAAATTTTTAAATGAAAACGAATTGGTAATAACTTTTAAAGAAAAATTTAAAAGTGAAAGAGGTAGAGTTAACTGTTCCTTGAGAGAAGATAATGGACAATTTAGATGGCTAGGTATCCAATATGTTATTAAAGAGTACTAATAATAAATTTTATAAATTAATACCTGTCTTCAGTTTTGTAGGTAATAAATTTGCTTTATCAAAATCTGTAAGTGAATTTTTTTCAATAATATCACCTAAAATAGCAACATATTGTTCTCCGATAGCAGCATAATTTTTTAAATATTTTACCAAGTCTAATCCGTTAATTGCTTCGTTACTCTGTCTTAGTTTTGCTCTCGCCTCTCTAAATTCCTGATATGCGTTATGAGTATTTAAATTATTTTTATATGCTCTTACCGAAGCTCTAAGAATTTGAAATTGCAAAACTTTATGTGATTTATTTGGGTCTTGGTCTGCAGGAGATATGCCTTTTTTACTCCAAGTCCATTGACCAAATAAAGCATTACCTTCCAATGCAAATCTGGAAGTCCCCCATCCGCTTTCATTAGCAGCTTGTGCTATAGCAATTGAAACTGGAACAATATCCATTCTCATTTTTAACTTAGCCAAATCTCCATCTTCAATTTTATACTCTTTAAATCTTCTTTTAAGCCAGACTCTTTCACCTATTGTATTAAAATTTTTGTTCAATATTTTAAAAAGTTTTTTTCTATCCTCGTTAATTTTTTCATTTTCAGCTAATATTAAAGGCAAAACAATTTTAATAAATAAATCTCTTTTTTGATTAGTGTTACCTAAACTTTTTATATCCTTTGGAAGTTTCGTTAAATATATTGGTTTAACTTTTTGTCCGGCTCTAACCCCTTTTAAATCATAGTTTAAATCTTCAAACAAATTTGCAGTAGTTTCTGAATTTAAGCTAATAGCATTATCTCCTTCCTGCATAGAAGGTTCTTCGGAAGCTTTTTCTTCCACTAACTTTTTACTTTCTTTTTTCTTTAAATTTTTTGTTGTTTTAAATTCTTGGGCAACATAAGTAAATTTAACTTCATTTACTACACTTTTAATATAAGGTCTTGTAGCAATCATGCAGCCTACAAAAAATATAAAAGCAAACGCAAGATAAACGTTTCTAATTGAATTTTCTTTTAATTCTTGTTTTGCAATTGCTTTATCACTCGATCTATTAACTGGTAATTTAATTTTATTTTTTATTAGTAATAATTCTAATTGAGAAACTGTAAGTCTTTTTGCACTTCTAGCATAACTTTTTATTTCCACTATACCATAAAGTTTTGCAAGATGAATCAACTGATCTCGATATGATTTAAATAGTTTTTCTATTTTTTTTGACACTTAACTAAATTGCCTCCACTCTTTTGACTTCTGGAATATAATGGCAAAGAAGATTTTGCACACCCTGCTTTAGAGTCATAATAGAGCTTGGGCATCCAGAACAGCTACCTTGAAGTTCTACTGTAACTAACCCGTCCTTAAAGGACTTAAATTTAATATCACCACCGTCTTTAGCAACCGCAGGTCTAACCTTGGTATCTAAAACTTCTAATATTTTTTTTGTTATTTCGTCAGATTTATCATGATTAATATTTGATACTTTTTTATTAAAATTCTTTTTAATTACTACATCATTTCCTTGGGCATAATATTCATTTATTTCAGAAATAATTCCATGTTTTAAACTATTCCAATTTAAGTTTTTTTCTTTTTTTACTGTAATAAAATCTTCTCCGAAAAAAACCATTAAGGTTCCTTCGACAGATAATATTTTATTTGCTAGAGGCACTTTGATGTTTTTATCTTTTTTTAAAAACTCAATAGGGCCTATTTCAGAAACTTTTTTTCCAGGTAAAAATTTTAAAGTATCTGGATTTGGTGTACTTTCAGTTTCAACTATCATAATACCTATTTATATCAAAATTTTTACCTTAAGAAAACTTAGTGAGACCAATTATCTCATAAATCTCCTTAAGATTAGTTTTAGCAATTATATCTGCTTTTTTTGAACCTTTTGCTAAAACAGACGTCAAATAATCTCGATCTTTAAGTAATTTTTTTATCTCATTTCCTATTGGGCAAATTTTTTCAATTATTGATTCGCTTAATTTACTCTTAAAAGTTGAAAAATTTTTTCCTGCAAATTCTTTTAGAGTTTGTTCTAACTTAATGTTATTTATATTTGAATAAATTGATAGAAGATTCATTGCTTCATTTCTATTTTTAAGTCCATCAATTTCAGAAGGAATAGAACCAGTATCTGTTTTTGCTTTTTTTATTTTTTGATCTATTAAATCCTTGTCATCTTTTAAGTTTATACGACTACGATCTGAATCTTCTGATTTACTCATTTTCTTTTTACCATCTCTTAAGCTCATTACTCTAGATACTTCTTTAGGTATTAAAGGCTCTACTATTGGAAAATAATTATTACATTTAAAATCATTATTAAATTTTTGAGCAATATCTCTAGTCAATTCTAAATGTTGTTTTTGATCTTCACCTACAGGAACATGGGTAGCTTTATATATAAGAATATCAGCTGCCATTAAATTTGGATATACTAACAAACCAACACTAGCTTTTTCCTTATTAACTCCAGCTTTTTCTTTAAACTGAGTCATGCGATTCATCCATCCGATTCTAGCTACACAATTAAATACCCAAGCCAATTCACTATGAGCAGCTACACTTGCTTGATTAAATATTATATTTTTTTCTGGATTTAGTCCTGATGCTATAAAACTTGAAACCGTTTCCAATACATTAGATCTTAATTCTTTAGGATTTTGCAAATTGGTAATTGCATGTAAGTCAACTATACAATAAACGCATTCAAATTTTTTTTGAAGACTAACAAAATTTTTTATTGCACCTAAGTAATTCCCTAAGTGTAGATTGCCTGTAGGCTGAACTCCTGAAAATACTCTTTGCTTATGCATATATTAACTTACTTTTTAAATTTTATATCTTTAAATTTAAAAGCTCCTGAAAAATTTGAAACAAAAA
>CEUZ01129381.1_pt1 | contig 16962 bp, 20 predicted proteins | sample 361511 | NCBI WGS metagenome assembly CEUZ01 (sample SAMEA2622822, study PRJEB7988) | marine metagenome | biome: marine biome (ENVO:00000447); feature: surface water layer (ENVO:00002042); material: "saline water (ENVO:00002010), including plankton (ENVO:xxxxxxxx)" | depth 5 m
AATAAAATAGGAACTTATTTAAAGGCTCTTTCAGCATATGATAATAAAATTCCATTTTATGTTGCTCTACCATCAAATACAATTGATCTAAAATCAAAAAATTATTTAAAAGATGTCCCTATTGAACAAAGAAACTCAGATGAAATTACTCATATGAAAGGTTTGAATTCTAAAGGAAAAAAAATAAAAATCAGAATTACTCCAAAAGGAAGTAAAGTTAGCAATTATTCATTTGATGTAACACCAGCAAAATATGTAACTAGATTGATAACTGAAAAAGGAATTCATAAACCTACAAAGAATGAAATTAAAAAAATTTTTTATTAAAAAAAATGAATAAAAAAGAATTAGTAAAAATTACTAAATATTTGAATAAAAAAGATATTAATCGTGGCTCATCTGGTAATTTAAGTTTTAGAGTTCTAAATGGATTTGTAATTACTCCTTCTTCAGTACCTAATGATAAATTAAATGAAAAAAGCTGCGTACAAATGGATTTAAATGGAAATTATAAAAGCAAATTAAAACCTTCAACAGAATGGAGAATACATAGAGATATTTATAAAAAGAGGAAAGATATATTTGCAATTATACATACTCACCCAACATTTTCTACAGCAGTTGCATGTATGAATGTTAATATTCCTTCATTTCATTATATGATAGCAGTAGCAGGAGGTGATGATATTAAATGTGCAAAATACGCAACTTTTGGCACAGATCAACTATCAAAAAATGTTATTAAAGCTTTAGAAAATAGAAATGCATGTTTAATGGCAAATCACGGATTGATTGTTGGAGCAAAACATTTAAAAGCAGCTGCAAATTTAACAGAAGAAATTGAAAGTATAGCAAAACAATATTTGCAGATTTTGAAAACAGGAAAAAAACCAGTTCTTTTAAGCAAAGAAGAAATGAAGAAAAATTTAAAAAAAATTAAAAATTATAATTATGGAAAAATTAAACATTAAATAAGAAATGAACAATATCTCCATCTTTAATTAAGTATTCTTTTCCCTCTTGCCTTGTTTTGCCATTTTCTTTTGCTCCTTTAGATCCACCAAATTTAATATAATCCTCATAAGAAGTTGTTTCAGCACAGATAAAACCTTTTTTAAAATCAGTATGTATAATGCTTGACGCATCAGGAGCTTTTGAATTTTTTAATACAGTCCATGCTTTAGTTTCCTTTTCACCAGCGGTAAAATATGTAATTAAATTTAGTTTTTCATAAGAAGATTTAATAATTCTATCTAAACCAGAATTATCCCAACCTAAAGAACTTAAAAACTCTTTTTTTTCTTTTTCATTATCTAATTGCGCAATTTGAGATTCAATTTCTGCTGATATTGAAATTACCATAATTTTATCATCTTTAAGATTTTTTTTTATTAAATCTATATATTTATTATTTTTAATATTTTCTTTTTCATTTAAATTACAAATAAATATTTTAGGTTTTGTAGATATTAAATTAAATGATTTTATAATTTTATTTTCATCTTTATTAAAATCTAGATTTTTAAGTGTTTGTTCCGATGTTAAATTTTTTATTATTTTTTCAAGAATTTGTATTTTTTCTTTATTAAATTCATCTTTATCAATTTCTTTTTTAAATTTTTTTAATTGTTGTTCAGCGCTCAATAAATCTGATAAAATTAATTCTTCTTCAATGATTCTCATATCTCTTAAAGGGTCCAAAGAGTCTTCAATATGTTCTATATCTTCATCTTTAAAGCATCTTATAACATGTAAAATTAAATCTACTTCTTTAATATGAGATAAGAATTTGTTACCTAGACCCTCTCCTTTAGAAGCACCTTTTACTAACCCTGCTATATCAATAAAATTTAATTGTGTAGGAATTATATTTTTAGAATTTTCGATTTTACCAATTTTTTCAAGTCTAAAGTCAGGAACTTCTACAATAGCTTTATTTGGCTCAATAGTACAAAAAGCATAATTTGAAGCTTTAGCATTTTGTGAATTTGTTAAAGCATTAAACAGTGTTGATTTGCCAACATTTGGTAAGCCTACTATCCCACAAGAAAAGCCCATTTATTTCTCTGAAAGTTTATTCATTAATATAGAAATATCATTTACTTTTGAACTAAAAAAGTATTGAATAAATGAAGTTATTCTATTTAAAGAAAATTTTATTTCTTTTTCTTCATTTTTATCAAAATTTTCTAATACAAATTTATTAATACTTTTATTATTTTTAGGTCTATCAATGCCTATTCTAATTCTTTTATAATTCTTTCCAATTACACCATCTATACTTTTTAGTCCATTATGCCCAGCATTACCTCCCCCAACTTTAATTTTAATTTTTCCTAACGGTAAATCTAAATCATCATGAATTACCAAAACATTTTTTATGTTTATTTTATAAAAATTCATAAATAGAGTTACTGACGAACCAGATAGATTCATATATTCTTTTGGTTTCAAAGTCATAACTTCTTTATCAAAAATTTTTCCTTTTGATATCTCGCCAAATTTTTTTGAAATAGTATTTCTTAAATTATATTTTTTTGAAATCATATCTATAGCCATATGACCTACATTATGTCGATTTTTTTTGTATTTTAATCCAGGATTTCCTAATCCAACTAAAAGATACATTTTATTTCTTATAAAAATTTATTTTTTTGGATCTTCTTCTTTTTTTGCTTCAGTTTCTTTATTTCCTTCTTTATTTTCTTCAGTTTCACCTTTTTCACCTTCTTTTGACTCTTCACCTTCTTTTGCTTCTGCTCCTTCTTCGCCTTCACCTTCTTCGCCTTCAGCTTCAGGTTTTTCTTCTTCTACAGGCATAACTGTAGGCGCAGCAATTGTTGCAATAGTAAAATCTCTATCTGAAATTTGAGGCACTACATCTTCTTGTAATTTAATATCACTCATATGTATAACTGATCCAACTTCTAAGCTTGCTAAACTTGCTTCTAATTTTTCTGGTATATTTTTAATTTTACAAATTAAATCTACTTCTCTTCTGACAATATTTAGTACACCTCCACTTTTTAAACCAGGTGATTTTTCTTCATTAATAAAAATAATTGGTACCGATATATTAATTTTTGATTCATCATTTACTCTTAAAAAATCAATATGCACAGGCTTATCATTAAGAGGATCAGTTTGTATTTCTCTTGGCAAAACTTTTACCTTTTTTTTATCTAATTTTATGCTAAAAACTGTTGAAAAAAAATTTGAGCTAGATATTTCTTTTATGATTTTTGGATATTCAATAGCAATATAATCTGGTTTCTTTTTATCGCCATAAATTACCGCTGGTATTTTTCCAGTATTTCTTAATTCTTTAGAATTACTTTTTCCAGTTTTCTCTCTAGTAACTATATCTAAGCTAATTTCTTTCATTTTATATTATTAAGAAGTTAATTAGTTTATAATTAAATACGTCTAAATTTCAATACCTAATATAAGTTTTAATCAAAAAGAACTGAAACAGATTTTTCAGAGCTAATTCTTTTTATTGCTTCGCTTAATAAAGTAGCTACTGATAGTATATTTATTTTTGTTGAATTTTTAGTACTTTGAAGCGGTTCAATGCTATCAGTTACCACAAGTTTTTTAATAGGTGATTTAGAAATTTTTGCCATTGAGTTACCAGAAAAAACACCATGCGTTATATAAGCTGCTATATCTTTAGCACCTTTTTTTTTAATAGCTTTTGCAGCATTACATAAAGTCCCAGCTGAATCCACAATATCATCAATTATTATACATGTTTTATCTTTTACATCTCCAATTACATTCATTACCTCTGATTTTCCAGGCTCGGCCCTTCTTTTATCCATAATTGCTATATCGCACTTTAATTGTGTAGCTATTTCCCTAGCTTTTGTTATACCTCCTACATCAGGAGAAACGAAAGTTATATTTTTTTTATAATTTTTTTTAATGTCTCTTATGAAAATTGGCGAACTATATAAATTATCTGTAGGTATATCAAAAAAACCTTGAATTTGACCTGCATGTAAATCCAAAGTAAGAACTCTATCTGCGCCGGCATTTGTTATTAAATTAGAAACAAGTTTAGCAGTAATAGGGGTTCTTGGACCAGTTTTTCTATCTTGTCTAGCATATCCAAAATACGGTACAACAGCAGTTATTCTTTTTGCCGAGCCTCTTTTCAAAGCATCTATTGTTATTAATAGCTCCATTAAATTATCATTTGCAGGATAAGAGGTTGATTGAATTACAAAAACATCTTCTCCTCTAACATTTTCTAAAATTTCAACAAAAATTTCCATATCGGCAAATCTTTTAATAACACATTTGCATAATGGTTTTTTTAATTTCTTTGCTATCGATTCTGCTAGACTATTATTACTATTACAGGAAACAAGTTTCATTAAATATTTTCTCCATTAATTGATATTACTGAAAGACATCTACCATAGTCTTTTTCTTTACACAACAAGGATCTTCTATAACTAAAAAAATTTTCTTTATCTTTAAAAGTATCAAATGATTTATAAAAGATTTTTTTTATTCCCGTATCTTTTATTTTTTTTACAATATACGATTTTAAATCAAAATTCATTTTATTTCCTTTTATTAAAAAAAATTTTTTGTTAGATAAACTTTCATCAATAAAATCTTTAAAAAAATCGTTATTTACATTGTAAGACTCTTTACCAATACAAGGGCCTATACATGATATTATGTTGTTTAACTTTGATCCACATTCAAGCATTAATTTAATAGTATTTTTAACGATACCATTTCTTGCTCCTTTCCAACCAGCATGAACTGCTGAAATTATATTTGTTTTTTTATCAAAAAAGAAAATTGGAGCACAATCAGCAGTTAAAATTCCAAGAACAATTTTATTTGATTTAGTTAATAATCCGTCAGCTTTAATAATCGTATTTATTGAATTTTCATCAACAATTTTAATTTTATTACTATGAATTTGGTTTGGAATAATAAGTTTTTTTTTATTTAAACCAACTTTTTTTAAAGCTATAATTCTATTTTTTAATACATTGATTTTTTTATCTTTAGAATTTAACCCACAATTTAAAGACTTATAAATGCCTTTACTTAACCCCTTTTTTCTTGTGAAAAAAGCGCAATTTATATGTGCAAAATTATTAATTTCTTTAAATACAAACATCATTAAAATCCTATCAATTTTTTTATTTTATTATTACTTATAGAAATTACATTGAATATTTTCCCCATTTTGCTTTCATCTAATAAATAATTTAATCCATTAATTAATTTTTTTTTTTGGTTACTTGATGCATTTTTAATTAATATTTCGGCTCTTATTAATATACCTATTTTTATGAGAAATTCTTTTTGACTTGTTGGTCCTTGACTATTTAAATTAAATTTTTTTGATAGTTTTTTTATTAATTTAAAGTTTATATGCGAACTAATATCCGTATTTCCAATTTGTTTTAAAGGGTCTACTATTTTTTGTTTTTTAATCCCTTTGAGAGAGTTTCCAAATTTTTTATTTTTTGCGTAATCAATAATTAAACAGGCACTTTTTATTTTTTTTATTTTATTAAATAAATTTTCTAAAAAACCAATCATATAAAAGGGAATTTCATAAATTATACCAATCTTTTCTTTATTATTAACTTTAGGTAAAAATTTTTCTAATATTGTTGGATTATTAGAATAAGTTATATAAAAATCACTTTTTTTTTCATCAAAATTAACCAACCTTTCTCTCCACCCCATTTGAGTTAACTGTATCTGTTTTATTGGCAAAGAGTCAAAGAATTCATTTGCAAATAAAATGAATGGAAGATTTGAAATTTCATCTAGACTTTTTATCCATTTTATTTTTTTTGATATTTTTTTATCTACATTTTTTAAGTTTTTTTTTTGAATTTTTGTTAATAGAGGACTTATTTCAAAAAGATATATATTTCTACATTTTTCTAAAAATTCAGAATTTATACTAATTACTCTAATAAAATCTTTTATTAATAACCCGCTTCCTGGTCCAAGTTCTATTATATCAAACTCTTTGGGGGTACCCATTTTATTCCAGCAATCAATACACCATAAACCGATAAGTTCACCAAACATTTGGCTAGTTTCTGGCGAAGTTATGAAATCTTTATTTTTTCCAAAAGGTATGTTTTTATTATAGTACCCAAACTTTGAATTTAGATTAGCTTCCATCATAAAATCTGAAACACTTAAAGGCCCAAAATTTAAAATTCTTTTTTTTAAAATTCTTTCTAAGTTTTCCATTTATTTTTTTTAGAAAAAATAATTATTCCAATAATTAAAAAAATAAAAGAATAAATTTGACCTAAGCTGAGATTGAAGTATTGGAGACCCAAATGTGGATCGGGTTCACGAAAGTATTCACAAATAAATCTAAATATACTATAAAAAATCAAAAACAATGATGAAAGTAAGCCACTTTTATTAGTTAATATTCCTTTTTTTTGAAAATAAAATAAAATATAAAATAATAAAATTCCTTCAAAAAACGCTTCATATATTTGACTAGGATGTCTTTTAAAATTGTCTATATGGGGAAATATTACGCCTATTTTTTTTTCTGTAATTCTTCCAACTAATTCGCCATTAATAAAATTAGCAATTCTTCCAAGAAAAATACCAATTGGAGCTGAGCATGCTAAAAAATCAGAAAAAAGAAAAAAATTTAAATTTTTTTTTAAACAAAATATATATGTACTAAATATAACTCCAATCATACCTCCATGAAATGCCATTCCTCCTTTCCACACTTGGAATATTTCTATTGGATTTTGTAAATAGTAAGTAGGGTTATAAAGAATAATATAACCAATTCTACCGCCTATAATTACACCTAATACAGTGAAAAAGAAGAAATCATAAATTAAATCTTTATTAAGATTCAAATTATTTTTTAAATTTAGATATTTAATATATTGAATACCAAGAATAAATCCTAGTATATAAGCCATCGAGTACCATCGTATATCTAGAGGTCCGATTGAAAAAATAATAGGATCTATTTTTGGAAATATAATTTTAAATCTCCATTACTTAATAATTTTCTTTAATAAATAATTTAATACCATCTTCAATATTTTTAAATTTATTCATATACCCATATTTTCTTAATTTTCTAATATTTGCCATTGTAAAATATTGATAATGTTTTCTAATATTTTTTGGGGTATTTATAAAATCTATTTTTTTTTCTTTTTTAAACTCATTAAATAAAATTTTAGTTATATCTAAAAAAGTTCTAGCTTTTCCAGTTCCAACATTAAATAATCCAGATTTATTTTTATTTTTGTAAAACCATAAAATAACATTTATACAATCATCAACATGTACGAAATCTCTTTTTTGGCCACCATCTTTATATTTAATATTGTGTGATTTAAAAAGTTTTATTCTCTTATTTTTTTTAACCAATGGGCTTAAGAACGAAACTATACTCATTTGTTTTTTTTTGTGTCTTTCATTGTTACCATACACATTAAAAAATTTTAGTCCTACCCATTGCGGTGGTAATTCTTTTTTTTCTTCTAATTTTTTTGAAATATGCAAATCAAAAAGATGTTTGCTTTTTCCGTATAAATTTAAAGGTTTTAGTTTTTTTAAATATGTATAATTTTCATTATCAACAAAACCATTTGAACCATTGCCATACGTAGAAGCACTTGAGGCATAGATAAAATGAGTTTTGTTTTCTGTGCAAAATTTTAATAATTTAATTGAGTACTCTAAGTTATTTTTTATAAGTTTAGTAAAATTAGTAGACGTTGTTGCTGAAATCGCCCCTAAATGAAAAACATAATTAATTTTTTTTTTATTTTTATTAAGAAATTTAAATAAATTTGATGGTGAAATTATTTTTTTATATTTAGTTCTTTTTAAATAATTTCTTTTTAATAAAGAGTTTACAACATCACATATTATTAAATTTTTTTGTTTTCTTTTGTTTAATTCATAAACAAGATTAGAACCTATAAACCCCGCTCCTCCAGTGATGATTATCATATAAAAAAATAAAATAATTAGGTGTTAATAACTAATATATCTTGCATTTTTGGTAAAGATAAATAAAAAAAGTATTTATATTCTACAATATATAGTATAATTATAGGTATTATATACAATATATATTAAAAATGACCTCATCATTTGCAGATTTTACCGATTCTAGATCACATCCAATTAACTTATTAGAGGAGTTAATAATTTCAAAAAATTGGGTTTTTGAAAGACCTATTGAAGATGAGATTTATATAGAGGTTCCTACAAAATATTCAAATCTTATAATCCAAGTAACCTGGCTGAAAAATCAAGGTAGAATTGAAATTAAAAGTTTTTTTTATAATAAAATGGATTTTACAAATAATGCTGAAGTTTATAAATTACTCAATCTAATTAATAATAAAATTGATTATGGACATTTTGTTATTAATGAAGACAAATATCCAACATTTAAAAATTCTATAATTGTGAAAGATCAAAAGAATATAAAGTTTGATTTACTTAGAGAAGTATTAAATTATGCAATACTTGAAAGCGAAAGATTTTTTCCAATACTTCAACTAGTACTTTGGGGAGGAAAAAAAGCAGAAGAAGCAATCTTGTTTTTTGATTTTAAAACAGAAGGTAAAGCGTAATTGAAAGAAGATGTATTAATTATTGGTTGTGGCGAAATCGGGTCCTCATTAATTGAAGGTTGGTTAAATAAAAAAAAAGAATTCTATAAAAAAATTAATCACATTTATGTATTAGAAAAAAATTTAAAAAGAAAAAAATTTTTACAAAAAAATTTTAAAAACAAAATATCTTTTGTAAATCTTGATAATATAAAAAAAGAATTTAGATATATTTTTTTATCTATTAAGCCTAAAGATTTAAATCTTAATTTAACTAAATATAAAATTTTTTTTAATAATAAAACTATTCTTTTTTCAGTTTTAGCTGGAAAAATGATTAAGGATATAAAAAAAGTTTTTCTAATAAATAAAAACATTTTTCGCTTAATGTTAAATACCCCAATATCTGTAAATAAAGGAACGATAACATATAGTTCATTAAAAAAGTTTAATAAAAATGATTTATTTCTAATTAGCTTACTTGGAAATACCTACCACCTGCAAAGCGAAAGGTATTTTAATTTAATTACAACAATAGTTGGAAGCGGACCTGCTTACTTTTATTATCTTCTTGAGTCTTTACATTCAGTGGCAAAATCCAAAGGATTAAATAAGAATTTTTCTGAAAAAATTATTAAAGATACATATGTGGGAACTGCAGAAATAATTAATAATTCTAAATTAAGTTTTGATAGTTTAAGAAAAAAAGTAGCAAGTAGAGGTGGAACAACAGAAGCAGCAATAAATTGTTTGAAAAAAAATAGTTTTCAAAAATTAATCTATAGTTCTGTCAATCATTCAATAAAAAAAGCTAAAAATTTAGGTTCAAAAAAAGTAAAATGAAACTAAATTGTTTATTGAATGAATCATTTAAAAAAAATAATTGAAGATACTTTGTTAAAAATTTTATTAAAAAAAGATTTTAATAAAATAGATATAAATGAAGTACAAAAACAAACTAAGATTTCACAAAAAAAATTTTTTCAAATTTTTGAAAATAAAGAAGATATTATGATTTCTTTTTTTAATAGAATTGATCAAAATTTAGAAAAAAAAATAAAAAAAAAAAAACTAGGTAATAATATTAAAGATAATTTATTTGAAATATGCATGACTAGAATTGATTTGCTATCACCATATAAAAAAAATTTACATAATTTTTATATATCATTTCAAAAAAAACCAAATTTATTTTCAAAATTGTATAAAAGTTTTTTTTTAAGTATGAATAAGAATTTAGAATTAAGTAAAATCAAGCTTGACCCTTTAAAAAAAAATTTAAAAGTTTTTCTTTTTTCTTTTTTATATTTATCAATTATTTACGAATGGTACAAAGAGAACTCTACAAACAATGAAAAAATAATGGCTATTTTAGATAGTAGACTTTCTTTAGTAGAGAATATTTTTATATAGGTAGTTCAATTTTAGCTCTTAGGCCCCCCATTGGAGACTCGTTTAAAAATAAATTTCCACCATGACTATTAATTATATCAACAGCAATTGTTATACCTAAGCCAACACCTCCAGTATCTCTATTTCGTGATCCTTCAACTCTATAAAATGGCTCCATAACTTTTTTTCTTTGATTTTTAGGAATTCCAGGCCCATCATCGTCAATAATTATTTCAACAAATTTTTTTTTCTTTATACAAGATATTTCGATTTTTTCACTAAATTTTATACTGTTAGACAATAGATTATTAATACATCTCTTAATAGAATTTACTCTAATTGAAATATTAATTTTTTTTAAGTTATTTAAGTAAATATTTTTTTTTGAGTATCTCTTTTTGATTGAGTTTATTACATCTACAATATTAACTTTCTGTATTTTTTCTTTCTTTTCACCTTTTGCATATTTTAAATATTCTTCAACCATTTCTTCCATTTCAACTAAATCTTTTTTCAAACCACTTTTATTTAATTTATGTAACTCTAAATTTAATTTCATCCTTGTTAAAATGGTTCTTATGTCATGAGAAATTGAAGAAAACATTTTATTTCTTTGTGTTATTGAATTTTCAATCCTATTTTTCATGATTTTAAAAGCATTAGAAACACGCCTAACTTCTTTTGCTCCAGATGGTTTAAAATTTTCAATATCCTTACCTTTTCCAAACCTATCTACTGCAATAGCTAGTTTTCTTATAGGTTTGATCTGATTTTTAAGAAATAATAAAGCAACTATAAATAAAATTATTGATGCACTTATCATCCATAATATGAAAATATAAGTAGTAGAACTAAAAATCCTTTTTTTGTTTGCTTTAAATTCAAGAATACCATCGTCAACTTCCACAAGAACCGTTATTAATTTTTTTTTATCATTTATATTTAAAGTAAATTTTTTATTTAAAGGAATAAACTTATTTGAAAGATATTCTTCAAGCCTATTGCCTTTATGTGTATAATTATCAAGGTTTAATTTTTTATTTTTTTCATAAACAGTCTTTAATTGTAATTTTTCTGAAACTGAATTTAAAGTCCACTCGCGATTTTCAATTGATTTATTTTTTTCGAATGACTCAACGACTAAAGTTATATCTTTTACAAAATCAATACTTCTATGTCTAGTAATTGTATCCCAATGCCTATTATAAAAGATTACTGTTATTATTAGCTGTAAAATTATTAAAGGAACAACCAAAATTAATATTGATCTTCCTAATAAAGTCTGAGGTAAATATTTTTTTATCATTTGTTTATATTATTCAACCTTTAAAACATAACCACGTCCTCTGACGGTTTGTATATAAGAAGGAAATTTTTTATTACCTTCAATTTTATTTCTTAATCTCGTAACCTGCACATCTAATGCACGGCTTGTAGAAGGAATATTTAAAATTTTTGACAAGTTATCTCTAAATATTGGCTTACCATCATTTTTTGCCAAAATACACAGCAACCTTGTTTCGCTCGATGTAAGAATAAAGTTTTTTCCGTTTTTTTTTAAAATCTCATTTTTTAAATTAAAAGTATAAGGCCCAAACTTTATTATTTTTTTTTTTGAATCAAATTTATTTTTTTGTATTAAGTTATTCATTCTTAAAAGTAATTCTTTTGGTTCAAATGGTTTAGGTAAATAATCACTAGCCCCTATTTCCAGTCCCTTTATTCTATCCTCAGGATTTCCTAAGGCACTTAATAGAAGAATAGGGGTTTTGAAATTATTTTTTTTTAAGGAACTTGTTAGCTTTAATCCTGACTCTCCTGGCATCATAATATCTAGAATAATCAAATCAAATTCAATATTTTCTATTTTTTTTCTTGCTTCCATTGCATTATTAGCAATGCTTACCATGAAATTGTTTTTAATAAGATAATCATTTATTAATTCTAAAATTCTTTTATCGTCATCTACGATTAATATATGTGGTAAATTTATTTTCATATTTTTTTTTTCAATATTGTTTTAGAGTTTTTACTTATCAAGTTAATTAAAATTTTTTTAAAACTATTTATAGAATCGGTTCCAGCATTTTTGTATGCATTCGCTATGTTATTCATTTGCTTCTCAGTTAATTTTTTTTCAATTTTTATACCTTTTTTAGTTAAATAAATATTTTTATTTCTTTTATCTTTTTTAGATTGTTTTAACACTATTAAATCATTATTTTTAAGTTTATTAAGCACTTTTGCTAAACTCTGTTTTTTTATATCTAAAATTACAAGCAAGTCTTTAATTGTTAAATAATTATTGTTAGATGCTAAGAAAATAACAGCAAAGTGCGTTTTGTTATATCCAAATTTTTTTAATAAAGAGCTTATATTTTTGTCAAAATCTTTAATTACAAAAAATAATAGTTCAAAAGCTATTTTAAGCTCCTTATCTTTAAGGAATAGTGGGTTAAAAATATTATTTAAGTTTGCCATTTTTTATTTTTAAATATGTTTTATATTTAAATACTATTTTAATAAATTTTTTTTTTATTTCTTTTAATTTTATAAAATGTCAAAAATTAAGGATTTTAATAATAGGGCAGGATATATCTGGATAGATGGTAAATTTGTTAAGTGGAATAAGGCAAAAATCCACGTATTAAGCCATGGATTACATTATGCAAGCTGTGTATTTGAAGGTGCAAGAGTTTATAATGGAAAAATTTTTAAACTTAATGAACATACAAAAAGACTCTTTTTTTCTTCAAAAACCTTAGGTTTTAAAATTCCATATTCAGAAAAAGAGATAAACTATGCTTGTAATCAAATTATAAAAAAACAAAAAATAATAAATGGTTATTTAAGACCTTTTGCGTGGAGAGGAAGTGAAATGATGGCTATATCAGCACAAAATACAACAATCCATGTAGCAATAGCAACATGGGAAATGTCCACATATTTTGATAAAAAAAAGAAATTAAATGGTATTAAATTACAAACATCAAAATGGATGAGACCTCCATCTAATACAGCTCCTACAGATGCAAAGGCTGCTGGATTATATATGATATGTACTTTAAGCAAACATCATGCTGAAAAAAACGGCTTTGATGACTCCTTAATGTTGGATTCAAAAGGAAATATAGCTGAATCAACTGGAGCAAATATTTTTTTTGTTAAAAATAATAATTTATATACGCCAACCCCTGATTGTTTTTTAAATGGTATAACTAGACAAACAGTCATAGAATTAGCAAAAAAGAACAAAATTCGGGTTATAGAAAAAAGAATTTTACCTAAGGAGCTTTTTAAAGCTGATGAAGTTTTCCTAACGGGTACAGCTGTAGAAATTACACCAATATCTTTAATTGATAAAAAAAAATTTAAAGTTGGAAAAGTTACTAAAAAACTTATGTATCTTTTCAGTAATTTAGTAAAGAGTAATTAAAAACTTTTTTTTATTTTTTTTTCATCTTCTTTTTTTGATTTTACAAATATTTTTTTATTTTTAATTTTTTCAATCTTCCAAAAAGGAGCTCTAACTTTTAAATAATCTATAATATATTCGCATGCTTTGAATGCATTTTTACGATGTTTTGCTGCCGTTCCAACGTAAACAATATTTTCCCCAGGTTTAATTTTTCCATATCTATGAATTATAATACACGTGTTTAGCAACCATTTTTTTAAAGCATATTTTTCTACTTCTTTAATTTTTTTTTCGGTCATACCAGCATAATGTTCTATTTCTAAATGCTCTATATTTCCAGAGTTGTTAGCAGGTCTAGCAATTCCAGTAAAATTTACAACCGCCCCTATGCCTTTCTTTAATAGTTTCTTGTTAAGAAGAGAAATATTAATTCTTTTTTTTTGAATTTTTATCACTTAACCTCCTGTAAATGGTGGAAAAAAAGCTATCTCATCATTTTGTTTAATTTTACTATTTTTATTAACTATTTGCTGATTAATAGAACAACGAATACTTTTTGACTTTAAAAAAACTTTTTTATGTTTTACGCTTCTCTTTTCTAACCATTTCATTAAAAGATTAATATTTTTTATTTCCTTTGGAGGTTTAATATTTTCTTCAGAAATTCCCAGTATTTCTTTTAACCAGGAAAAATAAATTATTTTCATACTAGTATTTCACTATATGGAACAAATCTTATTTTTGTTCCTTTTTTTAAATAAGTTAGTTTTTCAGGAAGTTCTACAAGTCCATCAGTTTCTACAATTGATGTAAAAACTCCAGAACCTGTGTTAGGGTAATGTTTAATTTTTACTTCACCGTTTAAACTATTTAAAACTTTTACTCTAAGAAATTCTTTTCTTCCACTCTTTTTTTTAAAACTAAAATCAGTTACCACAATAAAATTTTTTTCTTTTGGTGATATAAAACCTGACAATTTATTAATTGTTGGTAAAGCTATTTTTAGAAAAGTTATCATCACAGAAACAGGATTTCCAGGTAAACCAATAAATGGTTTTTTAAAAATATTACCAAGAGCAACTGGCCTACCAGGTTTTATTGAAATATTCCAAAAGTTTAAAGATCCATGCTTTTCAACAACTTTTCTAACATAATCTTCGTCTCCAACGGACATTCCTCCTGTTGTAATAATTAAATCGCACTCTTTAGAGATTTTCATTAAAGTTTTTGTAATTAGTTTTTCACTATCTTTTTTTATTCCATAATCTTTTATCGAACAATTTATTGTCTCTAATAAATTTTTTAGACAATATCTGTTTGAATCATATATCCCGCTTTTTGATGTTTTTTTTCCAGGCTCAAATAATTCATTTCCAGTTGTAAAAACACCAACTTTTAATTTTTCAAAGACATCAATTACTTTAATTCCTACAGATGCTATTAATGCAATATCTTGTGCTTTTAATTTTGATCCCTTAGACATAATTTTTTTTCCATAATTTACATCTTCTCCCCTTTTTCTAATATTTGCACCTTTAAAAATACCTGTTTTTAAAAGAATTTTATTATCACTTACCTCACAATCTTCTTGCATGATCACAGTGTCTGCTCCTTCAGGTATTCTTGCACCAGTAAAAATTCTTATTGCTTCTTTTTTTTTAATTTTTTTATTGTAGTTTTGTCCAGCAGTAATTCTTCCAGATAATTTTAAAATAGTTTCTTTTTTTTTATTTAAATCACTAAAATTGAATGCATAACCATCAACTGCTGAATTATTAAAAGAAGGAACGTTTATTTTAGAAATAATATTTTTAGATAAAATTCTTCCAAGTGCTGAATTTAGTTTTATTTTTTGAGTTTTTTTTATGCATTTTATTTTTTTTTGCAAAATTAAAACTGCTTTTTCCAATGAAATTCTTTTTTTATTATTTTTAAAACAATCGTTAGTTAGTTGTGTCATTTTTTCTTAAATTTAAATATGTTCTATAATGTTGTAATCCGCTAAATATAGTTACTATACTAGCAAACCACAGAAGCCAAATAGATGTATTTTCAAAAAAATAGCTGTATTTTCCTTTATCATAAATATAGTAAATAAAGACTGAAGTAATAGCTATCATTTGTATTACAGTTTTAAATTTCGATAACAAGTTAACATTAATTGATTTATCAGCATTGCTTAAATCATATCTTAAAGATAAAACTATTATTTCTCTTAATATAATTATAAGAAAAGGTGTCTTGGGTAGGCCTATGCCATATATAATTAGCAATATAGATATTGTTATAATTAAGGCTTTATCAGCAATAGGATCTAAAATTTTACCTAAATTTGACTCTAATTTTTTTTTTCTAGCAAGATAACCGTCAAAAAAATCTGTAATACATGCAAATAAAAATATTATTAAAGCAATTAAAGTTATATTTTTATTTTCAAATATATGGACATTAGAATAAAATAAGTAAATTAATAAAGGACAAGCAAACAATCTCAATATAGTTAGTATATTTGGTATATGTTTCATAATTTAATTTTCATGAAAAAAATTATATATTTTTTTTGCAATGTTCTTATTTATTCCTTTAACTTTTTCAATTTCATTTAATTTTGCAATTTTTATTTGATTTGAAGATCCAAAATATTTTAATAAATCTCTTTTTTTATTAGGTCCAATTCCATCTATTTCATCCAATATTGATTTACTAATTTTTGATCTTCTATTTTTATGAGATGTAATTGCAAATCTATGCGCTTCATCTCTAAGTCTTTGTAAAAAAAACAAAGTTTTATCATTAGTTTTAAATTTTACTAATTTATTTCCTTTTAAATAAAAATTTTCATTTCCTTCATTTCTATTTTCTCCTTTTGCTATTGAAATTAATTCTATTTTTTTTTCTAGATTAAGATTTTTCAATATATTTAAACTAGTATTTAAATGCCCTTTACCACCATCAATAATCATTAAATCGGGGTAGGGTATTAATTTAGAACTTTTTTTTAGTCTTCTATTTAAAACCTCATATATTGAAGAATAATCATCGCTTTTTGATGTTATTTCCTTTCTTTTGTATTTACCTTCTATATTAAATTTTCTATATTTATTTTTAACAAAACCTTCTTGGTTAAAAGAAACCATAGCGCCAACCGCAAAATCCCCTGAAATATGACTAATATCATATATTTCAATACTCTTTGGAGTTCTATTTAGTTTAAAAGCTTTTTTAATTGTTTTTAAAAAATATTTATTATTTGCTTGTTCATTAATTTTTTTATCTAACTCTTTTTCTGCATTTTTTTCCGCATCTTTTAAAATTATTTTTTTTTTTCCTTTAAGTGGTATTTCAATATTAATTTCATATCCAGATTTACTTTTCAAAGCATTTGTCAAAAGACTTATTTCTGGAACTTTTTTATTAATAAGAATTAATTTTGTCACTATTTTGTCTGAATAGTATTGACCTATAAATGATTGCAAAATATTTTCTTCTTTTTCATTTTCTTCATGACGTGGAAAATAATATCTTCCACCTAAGTTT
>CEUZ01166262.1_pt1 | contig 16952 bp, 42 predicted proteins | sample 361511 | NCBI WGS metagenome assembly CEUZ01 (sample SAMEA2622822, study PRJEB7988) | marine metagenome | biome: marine biome (ENVO:00000447); feature: surface water layer (ENVO:00002042); material: "saline water (ENVO:00002010), including plankton (ENVO:xxxxxxxx)" | depth 5 m
GAAGGCAATGTTATGCTTGTTAAGTACATTGCTTATGTCATTGATCCCGTAGGCGATGCTATGATATTCAATTACTCGCCATATGCAAAGTTGGGTGAGTTGCTCGATTCCGCTAAGGTGTGGATTCAGTGCGGTTGCCCTAGCGATTGCGATGCTTCGGGATTTCCTCGAAAGTGGGATACAGAATCTTTACACGAATGGGCAGCATCATGAAAAAAGAAATTGAACGCGGTTCACTGATTAGTCCGAAGCGATCAACTAAACACTTGATTCAGGGAATCATTTACAAGGTGATCGGAAAAAGTTTGGCGGGTAGTCATTATGTTATCCGTGATCCATACGACGGCAATCGTCGATACATCCATAAGAATAATATAAAGGTAATGGCATGAGTAACAAAGCTAAAGAAAAATTCAGCGAGTGTCTATTCTGGACAATGGCATCGTCTTGGTTTGTGTTTTGCTGGTGGACAATCATCACGACTAGGTGATAGGGCTGTCTTGCCTCATCCAAACCCGTAGGCGTGAGAAAATAATTAGGGAAAAGGGGTTGACAAAATCCTTAAGGTGGGCTGCCCGCCGCGACGTAAGTCCTTATGTAGCAACGACTTACGACGATTAAATTTTTATTGCTTTTTTCTGATTTTTTACTGGATTACTCTTGACATTTGTGCCGATATATATTATAATGAGAGACATAACAAGGGCAACATTCAACCGGGGTAACCGACAGCACCCTAACACGAAAGGAAAGAAAATGAAAACGAAAGAACTAAAAAGTCAACTATGGCAAGCATACTACACCGCTAAGGATGAAGGTGCTTCGAGAGAAGTAACCAACGCGATCCTTGACGTTATGATTATCGCTGATAAAGAAGCGGAAAAAAAAAGTTTAGAAAAAACTAAAGTTTGCCCTTGACAAAAGCCGATCTATATAGTATAATTAAGACATAACGAAGACGCTACAACCCAGTTGGTACGACTCCGCTGGAATTGGTTCCCTGAAAGGGGCGTCTTACACAACACTTTGAAAGGTTTTGCTATGTTCTCAAAATTTGACACCAACCCACAATCCGAAGAATTCTTGCCCGCTGACCTGTACGAGGCGCAGGCTGAATGGGAGGCTGAACAAGCCGCCGAGGAAGAATTCCAACTTTCCGCCCCTGAGGGTTTTGAATCCGACGATGATTCCATTGGGGAATTGTCAACTTTCCAGTCCTTTGATTGGGACGACGATGCGGAGTATTACGACGAAGTTGACCTATACGGTGCGGAGTGGGAAAACTACGCGGTTAGGGAGTGGGATTAATTCCCAAAAAAATAAGTTTTTGCTCTTGACAATCGGCCAAGTTTATAGTATAATAAGAGCATCTTAATCGAAAGGAAATTATAATGTTTAATCACAATCCTAGAATCGTCTGCCAAAATGGTTTCAGTATTAGCGTGCAAGGTTTCAGAGGTAGCTACTCTAAACGTAACACCAGCGGCGAGCTTACTCATGTAGAGTGCGGTTTTCCATCGAGGCCGCCAGTAACTCAAGCGTTGCGAGAGCTTGCGGAGTCGCCACGCGAGTACACCGAGAGCGTTTACGGTTGGGTTCCGGTTGAGGTTGTGCTGGCTGAGCTTGAGGCACACGGCGGAATCGCTGAGGGAGCAATGCCTTAGGCGTGTCGGTTGAACTGGAGCGTAAAGCTAGGGTTTAGAGCCACTGCATCAACTGACCACAATACAAATACATGGCTTGGCGTAGTTGCGCCGGTTGATAAGCCACTGATCCGAGAACGACACGAAGCCGAGGATGCCCTGAGGGGCGGTTAACCAAATCGGTGGATACACTGGGACAGCTTAGTCCCGCCGAGTTCAGTGCAATCGGTAGGGGGTGCAAATCCCCCTCAAGTCGCCCTATAATTATTTCCAAAAAACTAGGATTTGCTCTTGACAAAATCCGCTGGGCGGGCAGGCCCCGTCGTCGTAAGTCCTTTGCTGGTAAGGGTTTACGTCTATTAAATTTTTCTGGTTTTTTTTTGAAAAAAGGCTAAAGACCTATTGACAAAATGGTCGATATATATTATAATGAGGGAGTAAGAAACAAACAACGCAAAGGAAAAGACATGACAAAAAAAGATTTTCAAATCGTAGCCAAATCAGTTTCACTTGTTCCGGTTCGTAGTGATAGGTGGAAGCTGGCCGCTATGCTGGCTGATAATTTTGAAGCTATGTATCCTCGTTTTGACCGTGTTAGATTCATTGAGGCTTGCCAACCTAAATGAAAAACTTTGCAAAAATTTGCAAAATAATCGACCTGAGTGACCTAACGTGTCACGCCCCTATGGTATAATTGGGTATAACGAAAACGAGAACGAAAGGAAATAAAATGAGTAAAACTAGAAACTATCCAACGAACCACGTTAGTTATGAGAATGTTGGCGCTGTTACTAACCACGAAGAAGGAACGTGTACCTTCGAGCTAGACACAATACCCGAAAAAGGTTTGCGTACTATCGACCTGTTTCAAGGTGATGAGCGTTTGTTTAGTATATCTATCAGCGATACAGGCGTATGCTATCAGGTACTATCGGCTGGTGAGGCTAGAGGTTGCTTCACCTTATGGGAAGATGAGGTATAATTTCATATAAAATTGAAAAATTGTTTGCCCTAGTGACCTAACGTGTCACACCCATAGACGATAATATATATAGTTAAGAAGTTAAACGAAAGGTAAATTATGATTAACGAAAACGAAAACCAAGCCGAGGAAACTACCGTTGAAACCCCAATCCATGAACAGTTCGGAATGACTGTTGATGAGTGGAACAGGTCGCAAGAGGCTTGGGACGTGCTGCACGATATGCACGGCCTAAGGGGATTAGAGGGAAGATTCTAATAAAAAGATTTGACATCCGGCAATCGTATGCTATAATATATAATAAAGGAGATTTAATTATGAGTTTAGGTTTATTGTTTGCCGTTGCGGTTATTACTTGTTCAATCTTAAGTCCATCAGAGGAGTATTAACATATGAGACAGATGACTAAGGGAAATATAAAATTGAATGTCGTGGCTCATGTCATGCTTAGAAACTTCTGGGAGTATTACATCACTGAGCTACCCGATGAAACTGGTATCGGTATGGCTTTAGTGATGGGTCATTGCACTGAGTACGGAACTATCGCACAAGACGACATAGAAAATTATGCCATCAGCTACACAACACAACTAGATGATGTTATGCCTGCGGATGGTTATAGCTGGGAGAATGATAATGTTTAAAGTACAGGCCAACGTATTACCAGTGGACAAGTTACAAGGCGAGCATATAGTACAAGCTCGCACTGTCAGCGGATGGGTAGAGGCAGAGAGTCCACTAGATGCAGCCGCTAAATTTATACTGGACAATTCAGAGGTAAACAGTAGCCCCGTGCTTGTGGTAGATACTGATTACAATATCGCCAACTACCCTCTCGACAACGTGAAGATCACTATAGATTATATGGTAGGACTGAGACAATGAGAATGAGAAGATGCCACGCTAACCAGTTGGCAAGAGAAATTCAGAGAGCTAAAAATAGAAACAAAAACGCGCCGGTTGAGAAACCAAAAAAGCGCGGGCTGTTGAAAAGGCTTCTAGGCATTGGGTGATGTACTTCCCCAACTGAGCCGGTAGGCGCGAGGAAATAATTAGGGAATAGGGGTTGACAAATCCCTTGAGGGGGGCTGGCCGCCGCGTCGTAAGTCCTTTGATACCAAGCACTTACGTCGATTAAATTTTTTCTGGTTTTTTCTGGTTTTTACTTAAGATAGCTATTGACTTCTGCCGATATATATAATATACTAATAAGGAGATTAGAATGTTGTATTTATTGATGGCCGCTTGTGCGGTTGGATTCGTTGGGGCTGAAATTTTTAACAGAATTATTCTAAAAAATGTGGAATAGGGCTTGACAAAACTAAGTTTGTATGGTATAATTAAAACATAACGAAAGGAAAATTATGAACGATAAAACTTGGACTTATAAGAATCACGACTGTAGGATTGAATTCCACGTTGAGCCTGACGTGTGTAAGGCTTGGCATACGGTTACAAAGCCAACCGGCGAAACCGTGTTTGCTGACATCTCACCCTACGACACCACGAAGGGTACAGTCAATCACTGGATTGATGCTGGCTATCCTAACCGTGTTGGTGTTGGGCCGCTTCAGTATGAAGATTTGAAAAATATGGCAAAAAGTTAAAAAACCACTTGACAAACGCCTGTGTGTATGTTATAATACCGATGTAGCAACAAAGAACTCAAACAAAGGAAAAGACTATGACACTTCCAAAAATTTCCCCTGAAGCACTGATTGCCCAAATAGACAAAGCCACCCAAAAATCTAGGGATGAGTTCGCCGCCGACATTATGTTGGAGCTTACTTCTGAACAGCCTGCGATGATGGCGGCTATCGTTGGGATGTTAGAGCCTCTACTATCAAAGCCGGAAGGCATTGAGGAAGTGCCGATTGAAGTGGCACAGGAAATTATCCTTGAGTCTACTTTTTCGGCTATTGGTCTTGTACTCAAAACGCTGAACGCTCAAATTGAAGCGGAAGAAATGAATCAGCATTGGGGTTGACAACCGGCAAATTTATGGTAAAATATAGATATATAAAACAACAACAAAGGAGTTCGATATGAACAAAACAACAGAACAAATGCTTGCTGAACTTGATGCTGCTATCGCTGAGTGCATTTGGGTGCCTAATGATTTACTGCCGGAGCGTTATCAGGACAATCGTGAAGGCGGTTCTAATCTTGACCGTGTTGAACGTATCTATGAAGCTGAAGTATTGCCGGATCTGGAATATCAGCAGATGAAAGCCGAGAAGCAAAAGCGTGTTGAAAAGTACGCCGCCGAATATGCCGAAACAGGCAAATTCACTTATGACGTTGACGAAGACCGTCAATATAAAAATGAACAGTCATTCTGTTCTGGATTGCTCAAGGCTGGGATTTTTGAAGTTGAAGATTTTGAGGAAGAATAGGGGTTGACAATGATGGGATTTGTATTTATAATTGGGTTTATCGCTGGCGTTGGTGCTACGATGGGAATGTACATACTGTGTCACGATCATATCAAGAGGCAACAAGATAATGGCTGAAATTGTTTTAGTGCTTTTGGCATTAGCTTTGATATATGGCTTTATTGCGGGAGATGAATAAATGGAACTAGTAGAATATAAAAAAACTGTGAACGGCAAAGAAGTAACAAAGAAGCATTACCCTAAGCTGTACGGCAAAGCTCGCAAGCAACAAAAGCGAGACGAAGCCGAAGCAAGGCAAGAGGAATATAATAAACTTAGCTTGCAAGATAAAATAAAGCAGGCAGTGCCAAACAGCAAACAGCACGCAAGGCTGTTACTCAAAAAGGAGAAGGAAAATGCCAGCACATAATGTAAACACAGCCGCATTAGAACAGGTAGTTGAAGCGGCACGACGATTTGAAACATTAGCCGAAACGCTTAATTTAGCGCCGGTTGATAATGAAGATTTTGAGTTGTCCACTTCTTTGTTGATGATGGATAGGGTTCTGGCTGATGCCGACCCCAACGGGGCAACTATGTTTTTAGAAAATGGGAGAAGTCACTAATGGACTACGCGAGTAACTTACAAGTGGCGGCTATAGTTTTATCAGCTACTTTATTTATTATGTCTTGGGACTATGCCACGCCGATATATAAAAAAATAAAATCCTTAATTAGGGGTTGACAAATCCCTAGGGGGGGCCGCCCCCCGCGCCGTAAGTCCTTTGGTGGCAAGGGTTTACGTCGATTAAATTTTCTTAGATTATTTTGTTTTTTTGTTAAGTTCGCTCTTGACAATGCCGATAATAATAGTATAATGAGAGATAATTATGAAAGGAAAAATTATGAACTCTGATGAATTTAAGGCCGCCGTTTGTTGCGTCGTCGCTCTTGTCCTTGGTATTCTGGTAGCATTTGGTTAAAAAATTCCAAAAAAAAATAAAGATTCCACTTGACTTTGACGATAACTATAGTATAATTAAAGCATAACAAGTTCAACTAGGAGACAACATTATGAGTTACGATCCACAACAACCACAGAGACCAGTCGAGCAGTCCGAACAATGGGACGACGATTTCATTGAGGAAATGGAATACGACGGTCAACCGTCTGAGTACGACGAGTGGCAAGACTTTTATGGCGGTGACGATTGGGATCACGGCCAATACGATCACGCTGAATACGAGTGGGATTGCGACCTATACAATGAATTCTGATACAGGTTGGTGTTAATTAGATAAGAAAACTTCTGCGATTTGGACATGTCAATCCGTCAAGTTTAACTTCTTTTCTAGTATCACCAACTGCCCACGGGATGCCGCCAAAATGGTCATCTAGCTGGCGTGGGTGTCGCTGTCCGAGGCATCGGGTTGCAGCGGATGAGGGTAGAGTTAGCGACTTAACCCACCAGCCACGATACAACGTGTCTTCCCCTATCCCGCCCCGTCGATATGAATTAATGAACAGCCAGCAGCCAGCGAAAAAACCTGAAAAAAGTTAAAGATAGGGGTTGACAATGGCCGATAATATATTATAATGGGGATAAGTAAACAACACAACGAAAAGGAAACATGATGTTAAAATTCTCAAAAGCAAACGCAAAAATTGAAGCCCTGAAACAAGTACCAGAATTAGCTGAGTATCTTAAAGATAAGCGAAAGGTTTATTCTCTCGACCTATTATCCGGTTATAGTTGTCCATTCGCTCACGAATGTCTTTCTAAAGCCGTAGCAGATGAAAACGGTAAGCGTACAATCAGAGACGGGAAGCATACCAAGTTTCGTTGTTTCTCTGCTAGTCAAGAGGTACAGTATACCAACGTATACAATTCACGCAAGCACAATTTTGACCTGTTGCGTAATTTACACTTTGAAGATATGGTTGAATTGATTAATGGTTCACTACCTAAAAATGCTGGTATTGTCCGCATCCATGTTGCAGGTGACTTTTTTAGCCAACAATATCTAGACGCATGGTATATAGTCGCATTAAGGAATCCTAAGATATTATTCTATGCTTATACTAAGTCCCTACGATTTTGGGTAGGTGGTGTGACTGAAATGCCTATACTACACAATTTTGTTTTGACCGCCTCATACGGTGGACGTGATGACCACCTAATTGATGACCCTACGTTTAGCCTACGTTCTGCTAAGGTTGTATTTAGCGAAGCGGAAGCGGAAGAATTAGGATTAGAGATTGACCACGACGATTCACACGCCGCAAGACCGTCAATGCGTAATCAGGATTTCGCCCTACTGATTCACGGCACACAGCCGAAGGGAACGGAAGCAGCGGAAGCGTTGAAGCTACTGAAGAAAAATAAAGTTAAACATTCCTATAGTCGAAAGGTTGCAACAGCATGATGAAAATTATATCAACTGAATGTAGTGAAGAACAACAAAAGCAGGACATGCCGGAACTGCTAAGGCTTAACGCTGAAGCATGTGAAACGGAAATGCTCTGGGAATTTTTCGGGGGAGATATTACGTTGCCGAATGGGAATAAATATCAGGTAGTTAATGTGTGATTGGGGTTGACAAAAATGAGGGGGGCGGGCCCCGCCGACGTAAACCCTTGTCAGCAAAGGACTTACGACGATTAAATTTTTTCGGTATTCGCAGGATTTTACTCAAGATCACGCTTGACAATGACGATAAATATAGTATAATGGATGACATACAGCATCCCAATCAAAGCCTCCTTGCCGTTAAGTCGGAGAAGGGGCGACAGGTCAAAGGCGGTCATTGCGCACCCCTCTGTCGTGGCGGTATGGCTTCCCGTCCTGCTGTCTTTTCCAAAGCAGCCGAGTCTATGAATTAATGAACAGCCAGCAGCCAGCGAAAAAAAATCGAAAATAAGTTAAAGTTTCACTTGACAAACAGCCGATATATGTTATAATAGAACTATGAAAAGAAACAAGAAAACAATAACGATGAAGATTGAAGTCGGGAAGCCGTCAGTCGGCCATCAGGCCAACACGCACCAAGTGCATGACAACCGGCCAAAGCGATTACGCACAAGATCGGAAAAAAATAACCGTGCAATTCGAGAATTTTATTAAAGTTTGTTCTTGACATTGCCGATATATATTGTATAATGAGAGAGTAAACAACATTAACCAAAAGGAGAATCAAATGAAGATTCAAAAAACACATTCAACCACCTTGGATTTTGGCAACGAAGTGTATATCAACACTTATGTGTCTAGCTGGTCAAAATACGTCGAACTCAAGTTTTGCGACTCTGAGCCAGATGGTACAGACCACAAGATTGAGTTGAGGTTACCACTCGACAAGGCTCGTGCTTTACTGAAAGAACTGTCAGAAGACCTTGGAAACTATGACAAGGAACAAGCAAGTAAACTAGAAATGGAAAAGGAGGAAGCTACAGATGAGTAACGTACAAACGCCAATTTGTAGAGTCGGCACTAAGTTGCCACAGGGTACTGTTGTATCCATCAACCATGGCAGTGTCACGGTTGAAAAAGAAGATGGAAGTGAAGGCACGTTGTCCTTTGCACAAGTAGAGAACCTGTTTTTTAAGAAAAAGGAGTAAGCATATGTTTACAAATGTACTTTCCCTACGAAAAGGTGATACTTTAACGTGTAAGTATCCCAAACATGGTCGCCGCAATATCCTTAAGCGGCACAGCGGTGAAGTCGAACACGTCGGAGTCGGCAAAGGTGGTTTGTATGCCACGATCCGCAGTAACAGCGGTGCTGTTCGCAGCCTGTCGTTCACTAAGATGATCGACCCGACAATCGCGTAGTTGTTGTCCCCTTTGTGGGTTGTTTGCTTGTGCGGGGTGGCGGGTAACACCGTCACCCCCATTTGCATTATAAGGACAGAAGTCATGATAGACAAATATGAAAACCAAGTTGATTGCATAAATCCTGATCGTAAGATTGAAGTCTACCGTAATCTGCATAAAGATTGTTGGAGTGTTAGACAGGATGGAATCGTCAGGTTTCATTGCAATACAATATATCTAAAGGATTGTGCATTTGTAGTGCAACCGGCTGGACGGGCTAAGGTATTGCGGGAAAAGAAAAAGAATGTTCACGCATTTGTTCGTGGCTATTTATGTGGCGAACAAGGTAGCTTCCCGTTTTGCTGGGATGATATATATTACAATCCGTATAAAGCGGATAGCTTTGTGGACTTCGAGGGTAACCCCGTCTATGAAGCTAGGTTTGTAGACCTTTGTGTAACCGACAAGAAAACACCAGTATTAGCTTTGCTGGAATGATTAAAGTTTTGTCTGGACTTCTGCCGATACTATGTTATAATGGATGTGTTATAACAGCATTTTTCGGGAGAATTGCCTATGGGAACATACGTTTTTTTGGGTTTGATTTTAGTAGCAGTATTATATGGGTGCTTTAATGGAGGCAGTTACAATGACCTATAGAGAGTTGATGCAGTTTTTGCAGTCGTTGCCGGATGCCGCTGTGCGTCTAGATGACAATGTTACCGTGTACGATGCAGGCACGGATGAATTTTACGGGCAAGTTGAATTATTGGAAGCCGTTGATTCAGACGTTCTTGATGACAACCATTTCTACCTTGCGTGGGAGGCGTAATTTAGGGGTGATGGTGGGCGGCTAGTCTTTGAGGCATTGGGGACTGGTCGCCTTACCAACGCCTTTACGAGTTAATATGGATAATAAAATATCATACGATTTTACTCTTGATAGTTGTGTTGCGGTTGACGCCCCGATTGGGACTGACCCCGAAACCCTTATTGATCAAGCTAAAGCAAAATTTCTTGAGCGAATTATTGCAAACGATGTGTGTATAGTTTTTGAAAATATCTTTGATGGTGAGACCGGTGTTTATGATGAAGACTGGGAAAGATACAGTAGGGAGATTGAAGATGCCTAACTATAGAATTATTGTGCGGGAAACTAAAACCTACTTCGTGGAAGCTGCTAACAAAGAAGACGCTGCTACTCAGGTTTTCGATGCGAGGGATATTTTTGATAGAGAAAACGACTGGGCAGTAAAAACTCTCTCCGAATCCGTTCAGATCGAGGAGGTTGTTGACGTGGGGTCATTGGTAGAAAAGTTTGGGACGTAAACCCTTATGGTGTAAGGACTTAGGGTAGGGCGGGCTGGCCCCGCCGCCGTAAGTCGTTGCTATCAAAGGACTTACGACGATTAAATTTTTTTCAGTTTTTATTAAAGTTTCCCCTTGACTTTGGCCGATAAGTATAGTATAATGGCAGTATAACAAAGGAGAAAATTATGAAGAATCCACACCATGTAAACCTAACCTGTTGCAAGTGCCACGAGGTTGAATCTTTTTCGGTAGAGTCTGATGACTATTATGCGTGGCGTAATGGCACGCCCATTCAAGAGGTTCTAGGGTATTTGACCGTAAACCAGCGGGAGATTTTAGTTACCAGTAAAAACGGTTTCCCTATCTGTGGCGATTGTTTTGATGGAATGTTTCAAAGATAATACTTGACAAGCATACTTTGTATGGTATAATGTAGTAAAGTGATTAACAATAACAAAGGAGAAATTATGAGTTATTACAGCAAGTTGAATATGGACGGCGTTTCAAAGTCTGAAGGTTCTTTCGTTAGGGACTTACAAGGTCAGACTGGCGTAGGCTTTCAAGATGGGATGCACGTTCATAAGGATTGGTATGCAAAAACCATTGCTTTTGAAGATGCGTTAGATATGGCTGAAGATGCCTATAATGCCCGTGAGGATATTCTCGCACCCGTTAAGCAAATTCAGGGGTCTGTGAATTCCGATAACGAGTTTGTTTTTATGGTGGGCGATAGGGAGTTCAAACCTACTGACCATTCCCTACAGCAATTCTCAATCCGGTCTAAGGTTCCATCGTCTAGCGTGCTGCGTGAACTACGCAAGCAAGAGGACTACGATTCTCAAGACGCTGACGTTATGTCTTATCTCGCTAACAATGCTCTGAGGCGATTAGACCAAGACAAGGTGTTTCGTTTGCGTACCTATAAGGACGGCACTTGTCGTGCTTTTGTCACTGACAAATACGCACCAGTTGACAACCGTTGGTATCTTGAAGTGTTGCAAACCATTATACCTGATGGCCGTCTGTCTCACTGGAAGGGCGACGAAGATACTATATATGGTAACATCCTTATCCCTGATTCCATCATGGACTACGGACAGGATGACGATTCCGACTATGGTGGAATGGTTAGCGTAGGGAACTGCGAAATTGGCAAGCGTCGAATCACGCAAAGTCCTAGCCTGTTCCGTTCTATCTGTCTCAACGGTTGTATCTGGGGACAGGTTAAAGGTAAGGAAATCCGTAAGCGTCATATTGGCGACATTAACCTTGAGCATCTTGAAGCTGAAATTCATGCAAACGTGACTGAACAGTTGTCACTGATTCCGCAAGGATTGGATTTGTTTCTCTCAACTAAGCAGATGGAAAATGGCGATGTGTCGATGACTAACATCATTGCCGCTATCTGCTCGCAAGAGAAAATTGGAAAGCGTGAAAGCCGTGAGGTTATCAACCAATACGCTGAGTATGAAAACCATGAGCGAAATCTGTTTGGAGTTGTGAACGCAATCACAAGAGCCGGACAAGAGTTTGATAACGAAACATGGTACAAGCTCGACAACATTGGCGGTAGCCTAATCAACATGGGCGAGGATCGTTGGTCAGCAGTCAAAAAACGTGCTGACACATTCCAAGACGCTGACCTAGAGAAAATCTTTGCACCTGCAAAATAGATGGACTCTCCTTTCGTTGGCCGGTGGCGGTTGGGCTTGACTCTCAGCCGTCGCCGGATTTTATAATGAGGACTAGCACGCTGTCATGTTAACTTAGTACCTTGCTCGGAGGCAGCCGCGTATGCAGGCTTGGTACTGTCCTCTTTTTTTTAACTGTCGTAAACCCTTGTGGCGTAAGGACTTAGGGCGGCGGGGGCTGGCCCTTTTAACGTAAACCCTTGTGGCATAAGGACTTACGACGATTAAGCCCGCAAATATCATGCCAAACTCATTGTCCCCAATCACCTGTATTAGTTGGATACTATATATAGTGGTGCGGGGATGTTTTTATTGGAGTTACGTTGACAATATGTCGATATATGGTATAATGGAATAGTGGAAATATTTATGGTGCGGCGGCTTGTTGAGATTCAGTCTCATTTGGTCTTAATGATACTATGTCTCAATAGCGTTAATGAGATCCAGTCTCAATTGGCGTGTCTCAGCCAATCCCGCCCCTTCCCTTATGATACCCTCACAGCCAGTGATTATTACGATGTGTCCCGGCCTAACATATCAAGTCCCTTATGATCTACTATCAGCCAGCGGATTTTGGATATTATGATTGCGCCTGCATTATATACTAGCGCCCTATTATAGTTCCTTGTCGCTGCTAATCATATCAAATCATAGTAACTATAGTATAGCCAGCGGATTTTTGGATATTTTTTAAAGAATTGCGTTGACAGATGCCGATACCAATTGTATAATAATGTGTAATCGTTGATGAGGTGTGTCTCGTCTAAACGTATCGAAGATGGCAATATGGCTATAGCCAGCGAAAATAAGGATATATGATATGGGAAAGAGAGGGCAGAAGGTCTGTAAGATTTGCGATGAGGTTAATGGCGCGAGGGCATATACATGTAAGAAGTGTGGCGAACCATTTGTAATGAAGAATGGGCGCATAAGATACGGTAAGAAGCCAATACAGGACTGGACGACTCTAAAAGAAGGAGATTGCGTCAGAGTCCTATCGAGAAGCGGGGACTATTATATAAAACAAGCCACAGGCGAGAAGGTTCATTTTGCGACAACTGGTAAATATAGAGTTAAAGAGATTACTTATAAAGATGGACAGCCACATGGACTTGCGTGTTGGGGTCTTGGAGGAAAGACATCGGGCTATTACTGGTTCTATATGGGAGAAGAAGAACAGCCATATGATACAGGTTCTTTCTGTATTCGACAAAAACATAAGCTAGCACGCATAAAAGACCCATTTGAGAAGTAATATATATAATTGCCCCAAATGGAACGATTATGAACGAATTTTGCTTCATTTAATAACTAAACTTGACGATATTTAATATGATGAAAGGTACATATAATGATTGAACGTAAAGAGTTGACAAATATACTACGCGCACAACACGGGGACGATATGGATTTTCAAGATGCTTGGATAACCTATTGTGATCTACATGAGGAAGATGATCCAGTGGCTCTTGAGAAGCTCTCTATGATGCCTGAATGGGATACGAATGAACGGTTACGATGGCGTATGTTGCTCGCAGAAGAGGGTATGGAACTCACTCCTGACCAAGTAGACCAATATATATCTATAGTACAATTACGACTAGAACAATAACAAATACCCCGTTTTGAATTATATGATACGATTACCCGCTTGTTGTAAGGACACTTAGTTCAAATCACAAATTCTCACATCCCCTACAACTAGCTTTCTATTGTATATTATATATGTATAGTAGTATATATCGTATGTTTAATATGTATAACAATAGTGTGTATAAATACTGTAGGAGTGGGATAAATGGGTAGAAAACCCACGAAAAGGAATTTTTAAAAAAGAAAAAGGGATAAAAAATGAGAACCGTGATAATTTCGGGTTATTTCAATCCGATTCACACAGGACATCTGGATTATATAGAAGAGGCAGCAAGGCTTGGCGACCAGTTAGTTGTTATTGTTAATAATGACAAGCAAGTTAAGGTCAAGGGGTCTGTTCCGTTTATGAATGAACGGGATAGGCTTCGACTTGTAAGAGCACTGAAAGAAGTAGACGCTGCGGTGCTATCTATAGATACAGACTCTACTGTATTAAAAACACTCAGACGAGAGTGGGAGTGGTACTCTACGGACTATTTTCACGAAGCTGTTATATTTGCCAACGGTGGCGATAGGGTGGCCGGTAACACGCCAGAAGAGCAGTTCTGTAACCAAGTGGGAATAAGAACTGCATATAACGTGGGTGGTCACAAAACTCAATCATCTAGCACTCTCATTAAAGGAATGGGCAATGAGCGATAACAGAGAAGAAATATCAAAAGCTATACAAGAACTAGAAAAAGAAGGAATAGACTTAGGCAACTACCATGCTCAGACAGTTGGGCTTGGCGATGCCATTGAAAAGGTGTTAATAAAACTAGGGGTGACTGAAGAAAGGTTCAAAAGCTGGTTTAATCTGAAGGAGTGTAATTGCTCTAAACGCAAGGCATGGCTAAATAAAATATTCTCTTGGAAGAAGAGGGAGCTTGATGAGGAGTAGAAATTATTTAGAAAAACCAGTTGACAACAGTGAGGACGGATTGTATAATGTATATGTTACACGGGAAAAAGCCGCACAAGCGGCTGTACATGCGTCCAGTATAATGTCCCGTAACGAGTTGGAAACAATTGCTGTTGAGGCACTAGAAAAAAAATATCATTCAGATAAAAAACTTTTTGCCTCACACTACGATGATTATGTGAGGACTAAAAATGCTTCTGACATCAAAAGAACTAGCTAATAAACTAAATATAGAATACCTAGAGGCAAACAGGTTTTTGAAGCTGTTGACTAGTATAGGCGTAGCGTCTGAGTTTGAGAAAGTAAAACAAGAAGGCAGGGGAAGGCCAACCATTAGATATGAAGTGCCTTCATCTATTAAAATAAATTTCGAGCATGGGGAAGTGCGGGAGAATAAGGGAAGTTAGAATAACTATTATGTTTTGTGAATGAGGTAAGCTAAAATGAGTCAGTTGTCTAATTTTATGATTGAAGCGTGTGAGATGTGTGACCAGTTTCACAGGGTTGCTTGGTATGACCTAGAAGGCGAGGAGCACTTGCTGTGTGACTCTTGCCTTGGTGATTATGAATACAGACTCACCAACCTCGAAGAGATCAACAGTAAAATTTTAAAAAAAAACTAAAGTATGGTCTTGACATGGCCGATAACTATGGTATAATGGGGGCATAATGAGATTCTTCGAGTACAAACAATCTGGTACATCACCAACTAAATATATGTTGGAGCTTAACAAAGAAGAAATCGAAAGAGTTAAAGACTTAATACAGAAAGTTATCGAGAGACTGAAGGAAAAAAAGTAATGTTTCTGAATGAGAACGATAGGGATGAACAAATCAAGAATGTGGTGCGTGAACACGGGGCATCGCTTTTCAATGAGGGCGCAGAGATTTATGCGGAGCGTCTGGATGATGAGCCAGTTTTCGTTTGTGAGTGTGCCAACGCTGAATTTGCAGAAATAATTGTTACTAAGGTTAATGTTTACGACGTTTTGACAAACAGGGGATTTGAAGATGTATAAAAATGAGATAAAAAATATGATTGATGCTCTTAGCAAGGCTGGAGTTATAGATAATAAAGAAAAAGCAGCGGATGTTCTCTGTGAATACTGGTCAGACCAAATTGCGGATGTTTGGCATGTCGTTGATGTCATGGAGTCGATGGGTGACAAGCACCCCCAAATGACAGAGAGCGATGCTAAGAAAATCCTGTGGAGCGTCCATAATAACGCAAACGCAGAGCTTGGAATAAACTGGTCTACTATTGAGCATGAAACGGATTGGTACTTTGAAAATAGTACAGGTTAAAATAGTGGGTGTTGAAAAGGATGGTAGTACGAGGGAGGTTCGATCCCTCTGTACTAGGGAAGGGCATGTGGGGGGCGTTGGAGGCTTCTTTGATAGTGTTGAAAGCCAGCACGTTGAAGTCTTATACGAGGATAGAAGTTGTGTGTGTATTACTGACGATCAATTAAAGGGAAAGGAGCATATCACAATGAATAAAGACGCAAGAGCAAGAATGTATGATAACCGCATAAAGGCAGAACAGCAAAAACATAAAGAAGAACTTGAGTCAGCAGAAAGAAAATGGGAGTTTAGATATAACAATCAAAACAAAACCATAAAGAATCTGGAAGAAACAGTTAAAAATCAGCGAAAAAAAATAAGAGAGTTAAAGAAAACGGTTTGACAATCCCGATGTATATGGTATAATGGGGGTGTTGGATGAGAGAAGATATTAGGGAAATGATAGACTACTTAGTAAAGTGTCTGGAAAAAATGAAAGATGATAAAGATGACAAAAGTGCATAATAATTGGAAGAAGGTTTCTTTTGGAGAGTTTGATGCTCATGCCAATGCTTATATATCTCAGTTGGTTGATGAACTACTTAGGGAGCAGGACATTGAACCATCAGCCTTTGGTTTTAGTATTGAAGTAGATTATTTGGAGATTGAAGATGAGTAAGACTTTATACCTACACTTAGAACCACATATGATAAGTCCTGAGTCTGGTGCTACTGTTCAGATTCAATTAGGTGATGAAGGCATTGTTGCCGAGGCTTGGAGTTTGGATGACTGTATAGCAACGAATCACAAAACTTATGATGAACTTGGTATTGAGGTAAAGGAGATTAAATACTTAGATACTATTACTGAGATTGATATTGAAATAGCCGCCTGTGAGCAAGCGATTATAGATGCCTATATTGTTAGAGATGTAGATGATTTGAAAAAGCGTATACAGGAGCTATCCAGAAAGAGAAAGGAATTGATAGAAAATGAGTAAACTTGATAAGGCTTTAGGAGCATTAAGGGCAGTAGTAAAAGGTATCCCAGAAGAAATGATTGATACTCACATTAGAAAATTATTGGACTTCTGTGAACGAACCATAGAGGAGATTGATGTGAGTGAAATTGAACATGAAATTGTAGTAGTCATTGAAGGTGGTATGTGTGTAGATGTTAGAGGACTACCAGAAGAATGGGATTATGCTATTGAAGATTATGATGTGGAGGGGCAGGGATGAGTAGTACCGTAGTAATATATTTAGACTTTGAACGTGACGATATTGATGACATAGA
>CEUZ01257264.1_pt1 | contig 16933 bp, 9 predicted proteins | sample 361511 | NCBI WGS metagenome assembly CEUZ01 (sample SAMEA2622822, study PRJEB7988) | marine metagenome | biome: marine biome (ENVO:00000447); feature: surface water layer (ENVO:00002042); material: "saline water (ENVO:00002010), including plankton (ENVO:xxxxxxxx)" | depth 5 m
GAAAAACACATTTTTTCAACATTAAATTTTTTTATAACATTTTTTCTTCCCTCTGTACCCATGACTTCTAATGTGGCCGGATACAAATCAAATATTTCAGACATATTTCTATATAAAGCATTAATATCTCCAGCTGGAAATAAAAATCCAGTTTTTTCATGTTTTATAGTTTCTAGAGAGCCTCCAATATTACTTGCAATAATTGGTTTTTCCATTGATTGAGCTTCAACACTCACCCTTCCAAATGCTTCAGGTTCAATAGAACACGAAAAAATAACATCAGAAATTTTATAAGCAATTGGCATTATATTAAATTTATCAATAAATTTAACTTCTTCAATTAGTCTATGCTGCTCAACTAATCTTTGAAGTTTTTTTTTATAAATTTTTCTTCCCTGATCGTCGCCAAGAATTAAAGCCATAAACTTTTTATTAGGTTCATTATTTTTGAGTTTACTTAAAGCCTCAATAAATAATTCTTGGCCTTTCCAAGCAGTAAGTCTTCCAGGTAAAAGAAAAATTTTTCTTTCTTTATCAACTCCCCATTTTTTTATTAATTTTTCTTCATCTTTTTCTTTAATTTTTTTTTTACTAAAATAATCAGTATTTATTCCTCTAAATATTACTAAAAATTTTTTCTTTGGATTTAAATATTTTGAATAATTTTCATTAATGTGAGAAAATATAAAATTAGAACCTGCAATTATTAAGTTTGATTTTAACATAACAGAATTATAATATTTCTTGATTGAACTATTAAAATTATATGTTCCGTGAAATGTTGTAACAAATTTTCTTCCAGTGATTTTAGTTGCAATTAAACATGACCATGCTGGAGCCCTACTTCTTGCATGTACAATAGTGATATTAAGTATTAAAATTAAAAGGGTTAATATAATTGAGTTTAATAGAATAATAATTGGGTTTTTGCTATGAACAGGTAATCTTAATAATTTTACTTTTTTTTTGTTTATAAATTGTAATAATTCACCACCGCTTGTCACAATGTAAGATTTGCAACCTTGTTCATGCAAATAGTGAGCTAAATCATAACATCCAGTTTCAGCACCACCATATCCAAGTTTAGGAATTACTTGTAAAACTTTTAATTTAGAAGACATTTAATAATCATATATAATACCATATTATTAAAATATGTTTTATGAGAAAATTTAAATTCTTTAAAATTTCAACAAAAAAAAAATTAAGATATTTATCTCAAAATACAAAATCTGATTTATTTGTTGTTTTCTTACATGGGTTTATGTCTGATTTAGAAGGGAAAAAGCCCAAGGCGTTTCTCAATTATTGTAAATCAAAAAAAATAGGCTTTTTGGCATTTGAATATTCTGGACATGGAAAATCCACTGGAAAATTCACAGATGGAAATATAACTAAATGGTCAACAGAAAGTAAAATTTTAATAAAAAATAAAATTAAAAAAAAAAAAATTATTTTAATTGGATCTAGTATGGGTGCCTGGATATCTTTAAATTTATTTAAAACTATCAAAAAACAAATATTTGGTTTTTTAGGGATAGGTTCCGCGCCTGAGTTTTTGGATAAATTAATGTGGAAAAAATTTTCAAAAAAAATGAAAATTGAAACAAAAAAACAAGGTATATATAATTTAAAACATGGATCATATACTTACCCAATTTCATACCAATTAATTAAAGATGGATTTAAAAATAAGGTTTTAAATAATCCAATTTACAGTAAATCTTTTGTCACTATGGTTCATGGTAGTAAAGATGAAGCTGTTCCAGTGGTTTATTCTAGGAGAATTTTAAAACTATTCAAAAAAGCAAATAAAAAAATAAGAATTATTAAAAATGGTGATCATAGTTTATCATCAAAAAAAAATATTAAAATTTTAGTAAATGAACTAGATAAAATAGTAAAATTGTACCTTAGCTAGCGTAATTAATTGTCTTTTCAGAAATTGGGTTTTCTAACTTATCTAACATTTCCTTAGGACATATTTGAAAAAAATTTTTTATCTCAAATTCAAAGTTATCCAAAATTCTTTTTGAATGATTAGATTTTGTATTTTCGTAATGTTTTTTTAAAAGGTTATATAATAAATTTTTCCAATATTTTGTTTCGGGTCTTATCCAAACTACTGAATCAGGGTTAACTCTTTTTTCAAATTCTAAATCCTTATCATACACAAAAGCCATACCTCCTGTCATTCCTGCCGCAAAATTATCACCTACATTTCCCAGTATAGCTATGTTTCCGCCAGTCATATACTCGCAGCCATTAGAGTCACATCCTTCTACAACCGCATTTGCTCCTGAATTTCTTACAGCAAATCTTTCGCCAGCTTGTCCAGATGCATATAATTCTCCAGATGTTGCTCCGTAAAGCACTGTGTTACCAATAATTGTATTCAAATTACTTTCTAGTTTACTATCTTCTTGCAGCCCTATTGAAATTATTGCTCCAGAAAGACCTTTGCCTACATAATCATTTGCATCACCAATTAAGTTTAATTTTAATCCCTTAATTCCAAATGCACCAAAAGATTGTCCTGCTGAACCTTTAAAGTCTAAACAAATTTGTTCATCTTTTAAATAATCTTTTCCAAATTTTTTGTATAATTCATATGAAATTCTAGTTCCTACAGCTCTATGAGTATTTTTTATTTTAAATATAGAGTCTATTTTTTTATTTAATTTTATTTTATCTTTGATTTGTCCCCAAATTTCTTGATCAAGAGTATCTGGTACTTTATTTATTTTTTTAATTTCACAATACCTTTTATTTTTACCTGGATCAGCTTGAACAAATAGAGGGTTTAAGTCTAGGTCATCCAAATTTGAAGATCCTTTGCTCACTTGCTTTAATAAATCTGTTCTTCCTATAACGTCATCTAAAGACTTAAATCCTAGTTTAGCTAATATCTCCCTTGTGTCATGAGCAATAAACTGAAAAAGATTAACAACTTTTTCAGGAGTTCCTGTAAATTTTTTTCTTAAATTTTCATCTTGTGTACAAACTCCTACAGGACAAGTATTAGAATGGCATTGTCTTACCATAATGCAACCCATAGCAACAAGTGATGCTGTTGCAACACCAAATTCTTCAGCACCCATCATGGCAGCAATAATTACATCTCTTCCTGTTTTAATTCCCCCATCAGTTTTTAATGTCACGGTATGCCTCAAATTGTTTAATGTTAAAACTTGATTTGCCTCTGTTAATCCCATCTCCCAAGGTATTCCAACATATTTAACACTCGTTTGTGGAGTAGCTCCGGTTCCACCAGAATGGCCCGAAATTAAAATAATATCTGCTTTTGCCTTTGCAACTCCTGCAGCAATTGTTCCAATTCCTGATGAAGCAACTAATTTTACAGCAACTCTAGCATTGGGATTAATTTGTTTTAAATCATAAATTAATTGTGCAAGATCTTCTATTGAATATATATCGTGATGTGGAGGAGGAGAAATTAATGTAACTCCTGGTGTAGAATATCTTAGTTTTGCAATTTCTTTTGTAACTTTAAATCCAGGTAGTTGGCCACCTTCGCCTGGTTTTGCACCTTGCGCTATTTTAATCTCGATTTCGTTACAATTGTTAAGATAATCAATGGTTACTCCAAATCTAGCAGAGGCAATTTGTTTTACCCTAGAATTTGATGTGTCCCCATCTGGTAAAATTTTAAATCTCTCTGATGACTCTCCTCCTTCGCCACTACAAGAAGCTCCTTTAATTCGATTCATTCCAATTGCTAGGGTTTCATGTGCTTCTTTTGACAAAGCCCCATGTGACATGCTCCCACTTCCAAATCTTTTAAGTATACTTTCAATAGGTTCAACTTCATCAATATCTATGGATGTCCTTTTTTTAAAATCAATCAAGTCTCTTAAATTTATTGGTGGCAAATCATGTATTCCCTCAGAATATTTTTTGTATGTTGTATAAGATTTTTGATCCACAGCACTTTGTAATAAATGTATCAATCTACCTTGATATTGATGCGTCTCACCATTTTTTCGGTATCTATAAATTCCACCAATTGGAAGAACTTTTGAATACGACATAAATGCTTCTTTATGAATCTTTTTAATTTTTTTTTCTATTCCAGTTAAACCTATTCCAGAGATTTTTGATAATACCCCGGGAAAAAACTCATTTACAATTGTTCTGCTTAATCCTACTGTTTCAAAATTACTTCCCCCTCTATATGAACTAATTACTGAAATACCCATTTTTGACATTATTTTTAAAAGCCCAAGATTTATTGATTTAATATACTTAGATATACATTCATCGAAGTTTAAATTTCCGAATAATTTTTTTTTATATCTTTCGTAAATACTATCAAATGCTAAATAAGGGTTAATTGTAGTAGCTCCCATACCAATCATTGTAGCAAATGAGTGTGTATCCATCGTCTCACCTGACTGAACATTTATAGATACGTATCCTCTAAGACCTAAATTAATTAAATTACTATTTATTGCACCAATACATAAAAGCATTGGTATTGTGCATCTTTTTTCAGAAATATTTTTGTCTGAAAGTATAATTTGTGTAACACCTTGCCTAACGGATTCTTCACAATCTTTTTTTAAATTATTTATAGCTTCTTCTAAAGATTCATTTAATTTAAATGTACAATCAAAAATTTTGAAATTTTTTCCAAAAAACTTTACAAATTTTTCAAATTGAGAGTTAGATAAAATTGGAGAATTCAAAACATATATATTTTCTTCTGTAAGGTTGTTAAAATCTAAAATATTTCCTAAATTTCCGAATCTTGTTTTCAAACTCATTACTTTATTTTCTCTTAAAGAATCAATTGGTGGATTTGTTACTTGACTGAAGTTTTGTCTAAAAAAATGATACAAAGGTCTATATTTATCTGAAAGAACAGCTAAAGGTGTATCGTCACCCATAGATCCTGTTGCTTCTTTTCCGTCCTCAACCATCGGATGAAGTATTAACTCTAAATCTTCCAAACTAAATCCAAAAGCATGTTGTCTCTGTTTTAAATCGATTCCTTTAAATTTTTCTTTTTCTTTTTGAATTATAAATTTTTTATCTAAATCTATAATTTGATTATTAAAATTTTTATATTCTTTTGCTAAGTAATTTTTTATTTCACTATTTGAAAAAACCTTACCTTTTTCGATTCTTAGTCCTATAACTTCTCCTGGACCCAATCTTCCTTTTGATAAAATTTTTTTTTCATCTATGTCAACCATGCCCGTCTCTGAACCTGCAAATAAAAGATTATCCTCAGTTATTGTATATCTCAAAGGCCTAAGCCCATTTCTATCAGTTGCAGCAATAACCCACTCATTATCTGTTCCTGCGATTGCTGCTGGACCGTCCCATGGTTCCATTGTACTATTTAAAAAATTAAATAGTTGCATGTGTTCTTTTGGCAAAGTTTCACTTTTTTTTGACCATGCATCTGGTATCAACATTAGTTTTGCTAATGGAGCTGAATGTCCAGATATGTTTAAAAGTTCGAATACATTATCTAAAGCTGCAGAATCCGAATTACCTTCAGGTATAACTGGTTTTAAATTTTGCATATCTTCAAAAAAGGGACTAAACATTTCTTGCTCATGAACTTTCATCCAATTTATATTTCCTTTTAAAGTATTTATTTCTCCATTATGGGCAATTGCTCTAAAAGGTTGTGCCAAGTCCCAGCTTGGTGCGGTATTTGTTGAGAATCTTTGATGAAAAATTGCATATCTAGATATAAATCTACTATCTTGTAAATCTAAATAAAATTCGGATAGTGCTTCTGCTAAAAACATACCTTTGTAAATTATTGATTTAGAGCTAAACGAACAGATATAAAATTGATTTAAATTGTTTTCTTTACACTCTTTCTCTATTTTTCTTCTTGTTTCATAGAGTTTTCTTTCTAAATTTTTTCCATCAAGTAGTTTATTTTTTGGTGTAAATAAAACTTGAGTAATTTCAGGTCTTGTAGTTTCAGCTTTGCTTCCTAATACGCTTGTATTTATTGGAACTTGTCTCCACCTATAAATAATAAATTCATTATTTAAGAGATTTTTTTCTATGAGTGTTTTACATTTTTCTTGAGAATTATAATCATTTCTAGGTAAGAAAATCATACCTGCACAAATTACTCCTCCATCATACTTACGGCCATAGTTCTCAATTTTTTCTATAAAAAAATCGGTAGGAATTTCTATATGTATTCCTGCTCCATCACCTGTTTTTCCATCGGCATCAATGGCTCCTCTATGCCAGACTGCTTTTAAAGCTTGAATTCCGTATTCTACAATTTTTCTGGTTTTTTTTCCTTCTGTTGATGCAACTAATCCTACACCACATGCGTCATGCTCCATGCTTTCAGAATAAACATGATTTTTTTTAAGTAATTTTATATTTTTTTTTCTTATACTTTCCATTATGCAACTTTTTGTTTTTCAATTGATTTTAAGTAATTTATAATTGATTGAGCAACATCTCTTCCATCTTTTATCGCCCATACTACTAAAGAGGCTCCTCTTACAATATCCCCTGCAGCAAAAACCCCTTCAATAGATGTTTGCATACTATCAAAATCTATTTTTATTGTTCCCCACTTTGTTAACTTCAAATCATTACAATTAAATAATTTAGGCAAATCTTCAGGATCAAATCCTAATGCTTTAATTACTAAGTCTGATTTTATTTCATATTCTGAATCTTTTTTAACTATTGGTTTTTTTCTTCCACTTTCATCTGGTTCTCCTAAAATTATCTTATCAACAATGACCCCCTCAACTTTAGTTTTTCCAATAAATTCTTTTGGAGCAGATAACCATACAAATTCTACACCCTCTTCCTCAGCATTATTTACTTCTCTAGCAGAACCTGGCATATTTTCTTTATTTCTTCGGTATAAACACTTAACTGATTTTGCGTTTTGTCTTACTGATGTCCTTACACAATCCATAGCAGTATCTCCGCCTCCTATCACTACAACATCTTTACCTTCTGCATTTAATGTTCCATCATCAAATAATTTTACTTTATCTCCAAGTCCTTTTTTATTTGATGCAGTTAAAAATTCCATGGCAGGAAATATATTTTTTAATTCTTTATTGGGAATTTCTACTTCTCGAGGTTTATAAACTCCTGTTGCTATCAAGATTGCGTCATGTTTGGCTCTTAATTCTTCTAAAGTTGCATCTTTACCTACTTCAAAATTCTGAACAAATTTTATTCCACTATCTTGTAAAAGCTTGGTTCGTCTTTCAACTACAAATTTTTCTAATTTAAAATTAGGTATTCCATATATTAATAATCCGCCTGGTCTATCATACCTATCATAAATAGTTACTCTATATCCTAATTTTCTTAGTTCTTCTCCACATGCTAAGCCTGCTGGTCCAGCACCAATAATTCCAACTGATTGTTTGTTTTCTTTTTTGACTCTTATTGGTTTTATCCAGCCCTTTTCCCATGCATTTTCTGTAATAAACTTTTCTATGGATCCTATTGTAACTGTTCCATGTCCTGATTGCTCTATAACGCAGTTACCTTCACACAATCTATCTTGTGGACATATTCTTCCGCAAACTTCAGGCATATTATTTGTACTTTGAGAAACATTGTAAGCTTCCTCCAACCTACCTTCGGCTGTGAGTTTTAACCAATCAGGTATATTGTTGTTTAATGGACAATGAACTTGACAAAAAGGGACACCGCATTGTGAACATCTGCTTGATTGCTCTTTAGCTTTCTCTTGAACATATTCTTTATATATTTCATTAAAGTCCTCTTTTCGTTCAACAGTATTTCTTTTTTTCGGACTTTGCTGTCCAATATTTATAAACTTAAGCATTTTTTCTTCCATAATTCAGAGAAGTTATAATAGAATTATTCTAGCTAAAAGCACAATAAGGTCATATTATATGACCTAAAAAATAAAATTATCAATAAAATTGGCCCTTTTTTCACTTTTTGAATACCACTTATGCATTCATGTAATTGCTTTATTTTCATGTTATTTAGTTTACGAACAAAAATCTGAATGTTTTTTGAATATTTTTATACTTTAATTTTAGCTTTAATTCAGGGAATAACAGAATTTATTCCTGTTAGCTCTTCTTCTCATCTAATCATCTTTTCTCAAGGATCAAACTTCAGCTATCAAAGCTTGGAATTAGATGTTGGTCTTCATTTAGGATCTCTAGCAGCAATTATTTTATATTTTAAGAAGGATCTAATTGAGATAAAAAAAAATAAAAACTTAATATCATTGTTATTTTTTGGTTCCTTACCATTGTTAATTGTTGGTTTTATTGTTTATTACACTGGATTGATAAATTTTTTAAGAAATATTCAAATTATAGCATGGTCAACTCTTTTGTTTGGAATATTTTTATATATTGCAGATAAATCGAAAATAAGTGAAAAAATTGAAAATAGTTTAAGTATTAAAAATATATTTATAATAGGAATATTTCAATGCTTAGCTTTAATACCAGGTGTGAGCAGGTCTGGAATAACTATAACAAGTGCACGATTAATAAAATTTAATAGAGTAGATGCATCAAAAATATCATTTTATTTATCTATTCCTGCATTAATGAGCGCAAGTTTTCTTGGATTAAAAGAAGTATTTAATAAAAATTTAGATTTTAACTTAGTAATTTTAATCTCATTTATATTATCATTTATATTTTCGTATATAACAATTAAATATTTTTTGATTTATGTTAAAAATTATTCTTTAAATGTTTTTGTTTATTATAGAATATTTTTAGCTTTAGTGCTTTTCGTATTTATTTACGGATAGAATTATTAATGCTTGGTAGTATTTGTGATAAAATTACACCAATCAATATAAGAGCACATCCCAATATATTTCCTAAGCTTAATATTTCATTTAGAATTATCCAGGCAGCTACAGCAGCAAAAACACCTTCTAAAGAAAAAATAATCGCTGATGGGGCTGGTGAAATATTTTTTTGAGCAAATATTTGTAATGTAAAAGCAATACCTCCAGAAAGTAAACCAGCATAAATAATTGAAATATATTCATTCAATATATTAAGAAATACAATTTCTTCAAAAAAAAATGCAAAAAACATAGAAAAAAAAGCAACAACTAAAGCTTGCAGAGATCCAAAAAATAATGGTAAATCAAAATTTTTAATAAATTTTCCTATAAATATTATATGAAGAGCCCAAAAAAGAGCACATAATATAACTAAACTATCTCCTAATCTTACAGCTGAATTTGAAAAATCACTTAAAAAATAAACCCCAACTATACATAAAACTGCAGAGGGCCATATACTCCAATGTATCGATTGTGAATAAAAGAAAAATAAAATAACAGGAACCATAGGAACATAAAAAATTGTAAAAAAAGCAGCATTAGCCACATCAGTGTACAATAAAGCTGCTTGCTGAAAAAATGTTCCTAAAAATAAAAATAATCCAACCCAGAAAAGTAAAAAATAAAAAAGTTTTTTATTTGTATTTATTTCTTTAACAATTTTTTTTTTTTCAAAAATTAATGCAAATGGGATTATAGATAAAAAACCTACAAAAAATCTTGCACCATTAAAAGTTAGAGGCCCAATCATATCCATCCCAGTAGTTTGGGCAATAAAAGTTGTTCCCCATATAAATGTGCATAATAAAGCACTAATTAAAGAAAGAGATTTAGACATAATATTAATTTGCTAATTTATACGCAAAATTTTTACCTAAGTTCTCTTTGATTTCATTGCAAAATCTTGCTGCTTCAGCCCCATCAATTATTCTATGGTCGTATGACAAAGATAAAGGAAGCATAATTCTTTTTTCAAATTTTTCGTTTATAAAAACCTGTTTGAAATATTTTTTACCAACACCTAAAATAGCAACTTCTGGATAGTTAATTATTGGGGTAAAAAAAGATCCACCTATTCCGCCAAGGCTAGTTATGGTAATAGAACCACCATAAAATTCTTTTTTGGGAATTTTCAATTTTCTACATTTTTCACTAATATCTTTAAGTTCATTATTAATTTGATTTACATTTTTCTTATCTACATCTCTTATTTTTGGAACCATTAAACCATGCTCAGTATCAACGGCAATTCCAATGTGAAAATATTTTTTTAAAGTCATTTTTCCACTCTCAATTTCGTCTATAGATGAATTAAAACTTGGGTATTTTTTTAATGATGAAACTATAGATTTAATTATAAAAACCAATGGGGTTATTTTTTTAGTTTCACCAGTAAATAAATCTTTTAATGAACTTCTAAATTCCTCAAGCTCTGTGATATCTGCCTCGTCATGGTGAGTAACATGCGGTATAGTTCTCCATGAATTTGAAAGATGTGGGGCTGCAACACGTTTAACTCTTGCAACATTTTTTATTTCAATTTCTCCAAAATCTGAATGACTATATTCACTTTTTATTTTATTTTCATTTTTAAAATTTCTTAACTTATTATTTATAAAATTTTTTACATCTTTTTCTGAAATTCTTCCCTTTCTTTCCGAACCATTAATTTCATTTAAATCTGCACCTAATTCTCTTGCAAATTTTCTTGTGATTGGTGAAGCAGAAATTTTTTTATTTTCGTTCATTTTATAACTTTGTTGGTATTGGTTTTTCTGGATCAATATTGTATTTTTTTATTGCTTCTTTTGCATACTTAGAAGAAATTAGTTGTTCTTTGCTTAGAACACTTAAAGCATAAGTTACAATATGTTCTTTATCTACTTCAAAAAACTTTCTTAAATTTTTTCTTGTGTCACTTCTACCATATCCATCTGTTCCTAATGAATAAAAACTTTTATTAATAAACGGTCTAATTTGATCAGCATTCAATCTTATATAATCTGATGCTGCTAATATTGGTCCCTCGGTATTTTCAATACAACTTTCAATATATGATTTTTTTTGATTTTTATCTGGGTTAAGCAAATTGTATCTTTCAACTTCAAACGCTTCTTTTCTTAGTTCATTAAAACTTGTTACGCTCCATACATTACTATCAATTTTATATTCTTTTTGAAGTATATCAGCTGCTTTTATCATTTCCCTTAAAATTGTACCAGATCCAAGCAATTGAATTTTTGTTTTTTTAAAATTATTAAATTCTTTAAATAAATACATCCCTTTAATAATTCCTTCTTCAATATTTTTTTCTTTTGGCATTGCTGGATGAGTATAATTTTCATTCATTGTTGTTATGTAATAAAAAATATTTTCTTGTTTTTCATACATTCTATATAACCCTTCTCTAAAAATAGTTGCAAGTTCGTATCCAAATGTTGGATCATATGACTTACAATTAGGTATTACAGATGACAAAATATGACTATGTCCATCACCATGCTGCAATCCTTCACCTGCTAATGTAGTTCTTCCTGCGGTTGCTCCAATTAAAAAACCTCTCGCTTGGTTGTCACCAGCTGCCCAAGTAAAATCTCCTGTTCTCTGAAAACCAAACATAGAATAAAAAATATATATAGGAATCATCGAAATATCATGGTTTGAATAAGAAGTTCCTGCAGCAATCCAAGATGACATTGCGCCAGCCTCTGTAATCCCTTCTTCCAAAACTTGTCCTCTAATATCTTCTCTATAAGAGCTTAATTGTTCAGAATCTACTGGCTCATATTTTTGTCCCTCATGTGCATAAATTCCAATTTTTTGAAAAAATCCTTCCATACCAAATGTTCTAGCTTCATCTGGTATTATAGGGACAAGTCTTGGAGCAACATTCTTATCTCTCAGTAAACTTGTTAACATTCTTACTAAAATCATAGTTGTAGACATCTCCTTTGAACCTGTTGACTCTTTCATAGAATTAAAAATATCAATACTAGGAGTTTTGATAGCTTGGGCAAAAGATGATCTTTCTGGTAAATTTCCTCCTAATTTCATCCTGCACTCTTTGAGATATTTAATTTCTGGAGAGTTTTCTTTTGGTTTATAATATTCAATGTTTTTAACTTGTTGATTAGTTAAAGGAAGGTCAAATCTATCTCTATAATAAAGTAAATCCTCTTCATCGAGTTTTTTTTGTTGATGAGTTGTATTTATACTTTCTCCAGATTTTCCCATACCATAACCTTTAATCGTTTTAGCTAAAATAACAGTTGGAGATCCTTTATTTTGCATAGCAGCATGGTATGCTGCATAGACTTTGTGTGGATCATGGCCGCCTCTATTTAATTTCCATATATCTTTATCAGTCATTTGTGAAACAAGATCGAGCAACTGAGGATATTTACCAAAAAATTTATTTCTAACATATTCACCACCTTTTGCTTTGAAAGCTTGATATTCCCCATCTACTGCTTCTCCCATTCTTTTTATAAGCAAACCTGATTTGTCTTTTGCTAACAATGAATCCCAATATGAACCCCAAATAACTTTCAAAACATTCCACCCAGCGCCTCTAAAAATACCCTCAAGTTCTTGAATGATTTTTCCATTACCTCTTACTGGCCCATCTAGCCTTTGAAGATTACAATTTACAACAAAAATTAAGTTATCAAGTTTTTCTCTTGCTGCTAATCCTATCGCACCTAAAGACTCTGGTTCATCAGTCTCACCATCACCTAAGAAGCACCAGATTTTTCTTCCTTCGTCTTTAAGCAAACCTCTGTTAATGAGATATTTATTGAATCTAGCTTGATAGATTGACATAATTGGTCCCAATCCCATGGACACAGTAGGGAATTGCCAAAAATTTGGCATCAACCATGGATGAGGATATGAAGACAAACCTCCATTATTTACTTCTTGTCTAAATTTGTCTAATTCTCTCTCACTTATTCTTCCTTCCAAATAAGCTCTAGCATACATTCCAGGAGCACTATGTCCTTGAAAATAAATTAAATCTCCACCAAATTTATTATTTTTTGCTCTCCAAAAATGATTCATTCCTACGTCATATAAAGTTGCAGCTGAAGCGAAAGTACCGATATGCCCTCCAAGTTCAGGATTTTTTTTGTTAGCTCTTACAACCATAGCTGCTGCATTCCATCTTATTATTGATCTTATTTTTCTCTCTAAGTTTTGATCACCTGGAGATTTTTTTTCTTCTTGAGGCAAAATGGTATTTATATATGGTGTATTTCTGGATAACACCAAGTCAGAACCCTCTTCATAAGAATGATCTATTAATTTTTTTATTAAAAACTGAGCTCTATGCTTGCCATCATTCTCTAAAACTGAAGAAAGAGACTCTAACCATTCCTTTGTTTCAATTGGATCTATATCTTCAGTATTTTTTAGTTCAATTTTTTGCTCAACATTTTTTATATTTGTATCAATCTTACTTTTTGAGATATCTTCCTTATTATTTAAATTTAAAGTGTCTTCTGCTTCTTTAATAATTTTTTCGGTATCAGGCGGAATATTTTCTTTTATTTTTTTCTGGTTTTTTTCTTCTTTTTCCTCTGTTTCTACTGTTGCTTTTAATATTGCAAGTAGATCACCCTTAGAAACTTTATCTCCTATATTTACATTTACTTTTTCTACAATTCCACCTTCTGTAGAAGGAACTTCAACACTTGATTTATCACTTTCGAGTGTAACAATAGAATCATTTTTATTTATTTTATCGCCTTGTTTTATAAGTACTTCTACAATTTCAACACTCTCAAAATCACCAATATCTGGTACTGTTAATTTGATAGACATTTAATAATACTTATTCCTTTAGTTGAAAATTTAATAAATGTTTCATTCTTGACATATTTATATCCTTTTTTAGTCAATCTTAAATGAGCATATTATTACATGATTAAAAATTTGTTAATAAAATTAAAATTTATCAATAATAAACGAAGTTTAGACACTAGGTTTTGGATACAGAAAATATTACTAAAAGAAAGATATAAGTTAATTTAATTTAGTTTAATTTTTTTTACATTAATCTATATTAGTGTTATGGGCTGCTAGCTCAATTGGATAGAGCGCAGAGCTACGGACTCTGAGGCTGAGGGTTCAAGTCCTTCGCGGCCCACCAAGAAAGGTTAAAATGAAAATATCATTACAACACTCTGTTATATATTTTTTTTCTATAGTTATAATTTTATTATTATTAATTACATTTTTAATTTAAATGAATAAAAAATTTGAACAAATAAGTCTTAAATCAGGTTTTATGAAACATAATGGTGGTTTATTATTTAGAAAAATTTCAAAGACAAAATACGAGTTAAAAACAAAAATAAAAAAAAATCATCTTAATAAGGCAGGAATCACGCATGGTGGATACATTGCTTCTATAATTGACGCAGGATGTGGAACCGGAGCTCATAGAGTTTCAAATAATAAAATCTGCGTAACAATTTCGTTAGATATAAAGTTTATAGATGGAACAAGACAGGGGGATATTATTGTGGGTAGCATAAGTATACAAAAAATTACTAGATCTCTAGTTTTTTTAGAATGTAAATTAAAATGTAAAAAAAGACTTATTGCTTTTGCATCGGGAGTTTGGAAAAAAACTAATAAAGAATTTAATTAGTTTTCTTTCTTTTAAAATTTAAGTAACCAAATATTAAAAATAAAATGAATGATAAAGGATAAACATAATTTTTACTTGGCCTATCTAAGTTTTCTACTTTTAATTCAGTAATCGAGTCGTCCATTTCAAAACCAGATTTTTTTGCTAAACCATTCCACTTCATATTGTCAACAATAGTATTATTATCTTTTGAGACTATTGTTAAACCGTAATTTTCTAAATTGTAATTTTTTTCAAATGTATTTTTTTTAATTACAAATAATTTATACCTTTCTCCATATTCACTAAATCTAGTAACTTTTATATGAACATCCCTGTTTTTCTCAAATTTAATTAATGCAATGTTATTTAAATCTTTATATTCAAATTTTGGATAAAATTTATTTAAAATAAATTCTGGTGATAGAAATGATATTGAAACAATTAAAAAGATTATTATTTCATACCATCTAAGTTTATCAAAAAACCACCTTTGAGTAGCTGATGTAAATATTAAAATTCCTATCAAAGAAGTTATAATTACTAATAATGCATGCCACAAATTTTCAACTCCTATTAATAGAAGTTCATGGTTAAATAGAAAAACAATTGGAAGAATACCAGTTCTTAAACTGTACCAGAATGCTTGTACTCCTGTTTTTAATGGATCTCCACCTGAAATACCTGCCGCTGCATAGGATGCTAAACCAACCGGAGGTGTTACATCTGCCATTAAACCAAAATAAAATACAAATAAATGAACAGCTATAATTGGAAATATAAATCCTGAAGCATTTCCTACATCAACCAATACCATAGACATTAATGAAGCAACTACAACATAGTTTGCCGTTGTTGGTAGTCCCATTCCTAGTAACAAGCATAAAACAATAGTTAATAAAATTAATATTATCACATTATCTTTCGCTACAGACTCGATAACGATAATCAAATTTGTGCTTAATCCTGTTGATCCAACAGATCCTACTATTACTCCCGCAGTTGCAATAGCTATACCAACTGCTACCATGTTAATAGCACCTTTCCTAAAACCTATTACTGTCTGATTAAACCAAGATTTTAAAGCATTATTAAAATTTTTTTTTTGAATTAATTTGTTTAATAAATTTACTAAAACTAAGGCTATTGTTGCATAAAATATTGAGTATGAAGCTGTAAGCCTCATGTAAACTAATAAATAGATCAGAACAAATATTGGAATTAAAAAATGCAAACCTGAAAGAAAAGTCTTCTTTAAATTTGGTACATCTATATCATCCATTCCTTTTAAATTTAATTTTAGTGCCTCTAAGTGTGAAATATAAAATAAAGCTATATAAGAAATTATTGCTGGTAAAAAAGCATGTTTTACAACTTCGAAGTATGTAACTCCTATAAAACTTGCCATTACAAATGCAGCCGCTCCCATTACAGGCGGCATAATTTGTCCATTAACAGAAGATGAAACTTCTATTGCTCCTGCCTTCTCTTTAGAAAAACCTGTTTTCTTCATGATTGGTATCGTAAAAGTTCCTGTTGTTACTGTATTTGCTACAGAAGAGCCTGAAATCATACCAGTCATTCCCGAACCTAGAATTGCAGCTTTCGCTGGGCCTCCTCTCATTTTTCCTACCAATGCGAAAGCAAGATCTAAAAAATATTGACCCCCACCAGCAGTTTCTAACAATGCTCCAAATAAAACAAATAAAAATATAAAATCTACAGAAACTCCTATCGGAATTCCAAATATAGCCTCCTGATCAAACCATTGAAAACCCACTAGTCTTTTTAATGAAAGACCTCCATGAGAAATCATTTCTGGAGCATATTTTCCAAAATATGAGAATAATAAAAAACAAACTGCAATTATAACTAATGGAATACCTATAACTCTTCTAGTTGCTTCGAGTAATATTAATATTCCACATATTCCAATAATTAATTCTATAGGAAGAACAAAATTTTCTCCTAAATTAATTTTGAGTAGAATTCCTCCTCTATCTACTAATTGATCATAAAATAAATAAATATATAAACAACAAAACGCACCTAATAGACTTATAAAAATATCTATTATTGAAATTTTTTTAGACCTAGAAAATGGAAATATTAAAAAAGCTAATAATAATGCAAAACCTAAATGTATTGCTCTAGCGGGCAAACCTTTAAACATTCCTATATTAAACCAAAATGGAAAAGGAGATGCATACCACAATTGAAATAATGACCAAGTGATAGCTATTGCGCCAACAATCTTTAAATGAAAACCAGTGAGATTTCTAGTGGGTGATAAATCTTCGTGAATTTTATTTTCAATTTTTGTATCAATGTCTTGATTCATTTCTTAGATGATACATTACTTCAAAAAAAAGGCCCAATAAATATATCGGGCCTTTTTAAATAAATAATCTTTTAAATTACATTAATCCAGCTTCTTTATAGTATTTAAGAGCACCTGGATGTAATGG
>CEUZ01089593.1_pt1 | contig 16922 bp, 15 predicted proteins | sample 361511 | NCBI WGS metagenome assembly CEUZ01 (sample SAMEA2622822, study PRJEB7988) | marine metagenome | biome: marine biome (ENVO:00000447); feature: surface water layer (ENVO:00002042); material: "saline water (ENVO:00002010), including plankton (ENVO:xxxxxxxx)" | depth 5 m
TCAGTAATTGAACCAGAAGCATATGGCGAGATTCATTATTTTTTAGGAATTGCAGGAATGGCTTATGTAATTTCAATGGTAGGGAATTCTCATGCTCTAACTGTTTATTCAGCGAAGAATGAAAAGATTCAATCAACGCTATTTCTGCTTTCAATAATTCCATCTATTATTTCAAGCGTAATAATCATCATAATTTTTAATAGAATTGACTCTGCATTACTAGTTTTTGGATATGTTATTTTTGAGTCAGTTAATGCAATAACTCTTGGTAGAAAATATTATAGAAAATACGCAAAAATGATTTTAATACAGAAATCATTAACTATAGTTTTAGGCATTGGTTTTTTTTATCTATTTGGAGCTGTTGGAATAATTTTTGCTCTAACATTAACTTTCATACCACACATGTTTGTATTTATGAAAGAGTTTCAACGAACAAAAATTGATTTTTCATTATTAGTTGAAAAAAAAGGCTTTATAATCAATAATTATTTTACTAAACTTTCAGGGAATTTTGGCGGTCAGATTGATAAAATAATATTGGCACCACTTCTCGGTTTTACATTATTAGGGAACTATTCTTTAGCTTTACAGATTTTTACAATTTTAGTTATTTTTTCATCAATTGTCTTCAAATTCCTTCTTCCACAAGATTCTAGCGGAAACAGTAGCAAGAGAATTAAAAAGTACACGATATTAGTTTCGATTGTAATTTCAGTTTTTGGTGTTATAGTAGTACCAAAAATAATTCCAATATTCTTTATAAAATTTATCGAAACAGCAGATGCAATCAGTATAATGAGTTTAGCAATTGTACCTGAAACAATTACAATGTTACTAACATCTAAAATGCTAGGTCAAGAAAAAAGTAGATTTATTCTAATTGGTAAATTGATGTCTTTGGTAATTATGATAATTGGATTTATCGTATTAGGTCCAATATATGGAATAATAGGATTAGCATTTGTTATTGTTGCAGCATCAATAATTCAAGTAATATTCTTAGTAATTACGGATAGAATAGTGGAGGATAAAAGAAATGTCTAATGTTAACAAAAATACCATAAGTTTTATCGATAATTCTAAAAAAATTCATATCTTAATTTTAGTTATTTTAGGAATTATAGCATTATCCATTAGGTTATTTTTTCTACCATTTAATTTACCACTAGAAAATGATGCGGCAGGTTATTTCTGGTATGCTAATGACATCGTATTTTTACAAGGATTACCAACCGAACATTCATCGGAACCTCTGATTGGACAAATTCCTAATAATGGATGGCCAATTTTCTTATCAACAATATTCACATTTGTGGATTCATCCAATTTCTTAGATTATATGAATTCCCAGAGAGTAATTTCTAGTATGATCTCAGTGTTTACGATTATACCAATCTATTATTTAGGAAAAAGATTTTTTTCAAAATCATATTCACTTATTGTTGTTACATTTTTTGTGTTTGAACCATCATTAATAGAAAATTCTATTTTGGGATTAACTGAACCATTGTACTTATTTTTGGGAGTATCAGCAATAACAGCTTTTTTTGTAAAAAGTAAAAAATTTATTTTATTATCATTTGCAATAGCTGCATTATTTAGTATAGTAAGATATGAAGGATTACTTCTCATAATTCCACTTTCAATAATGTATTTTAAGATCCATGGTATAAAATCAAATTCTATAAAATTTTATTTTCTAATTTTAATTGTTTTTGTATTAATACTACTTCCAGTAGGATATTTGAGGACCGAACTAAACGGTTCAGATGGATTAACTAGCCATGTAATTGCAGGAGGAAATTACTATTCAACCATGATTAATCAAGAGGGAAATTCAATGATTTTAGAATTCGTTACTAAAGGTGTTAGTTATATAACAAAATTTTTTGGGATTTTGCTAATTCCTCTCTTTCTGATTTTTGTACCACATGGCATATGGAATTTATTGAAAAATAGAACAGATGAAAAACTAATGTTAGTTTTGTTAGGAATAGTATTTTTAATTCCAGCATTTTATGCATATTCTAGAGGTTTCCAAGATACAAGATATCTATTCATTTATTTCATAATTTTATCCATAATCTCAGTTTATTTGATTCAAAAAATAGGACATAAGATAAAAAGGAAAGATGTAGTGGTTTTATCTACAATATTTCTAATTATTTTAACTTCATTTACTTTTGTTTATTATACAATTCCAGATTTTACAAATGACAGAGAACAGTATGAGATCACTGGATATGTTAATGAGATAAGTACTAGTATAAATAGAGATTATGAATCTCTATTTTATTTAAAATGGTATGACAAAGATATTGTTGAAAATTTTCCAGTTCTAAGTACAGATTTAGAGAGGAAAGGACAAGCAAACATAATTTTTATTGGAAATAAATCTGGATTTGAGTTTTCAAATCTTAAAGATTATCTAACTTATGGTAATGAGAAGGGATTAACACATTTGGTTCTTGATAATAGTAATCTAGATAATGAATATTTAAAACATGTATTCAATAATGATGCGGAATATTCATTTCTGAAGAAAGTTTTTGATTCAAGAGATTTGGGTTACAAACATCATGTGAAAGTTTATGAGATAGATTTTGAAAGATTTTTTTCTGAATGGGAAAAATGATGGGGATAACAGGTATTTGAGATGAAATTTGATAATAGATTTTTCTTAATCATCGTTTTAGCTATTGTAACATATGCAACATTTTTAATTTTTTCAGATTTAACTGCAATTAATCATAGTATTCAAAATTTTCAGATTGAATATTTACCAATTATCTTAATTCTTTTACCGACAGGATGGATGTTTTTATATTTGAGATGGCAATTGCTGTTGAAAAATACTGATGTAGAATTCACACATAAAATGAACTTTCAGATTTTTTTGAGTGGTTTTGCACTTGGTGTAACTCCTGGGAAAGTAGGAGAATTACTCAAATCGCAATTACTAAAAAATAACTTTAACATACCAAGAAAGATTACTGCGCCAATAATCCTAATTGAAAGATTCTATAATGCTCTAGGATTACTTATAATTTCTTGTTTTGGAATTCTCTTTTTTGATTTTAGCGCTTTAGTTTTATCCATCACTGTGGCACTACTGTCAGCTATTATTTTCATTTTACGTTCAAAAATATTATTCTGTAAATTCTTAAAACAAATATCTAAAATAAAATTTTTAGCAAAATATTCCATTTCATTAAAGGACTCATACGAAGTTATTGAAAAATCAACTAAACCAAAAATTTTTCTAGTATCATCAGGTTTATCTGGAATGTATTGGATTATAGAATCGATTGCAGTTTATTATATTCTCCTAGCTTTAGGAATAAATATTATTGAATATTTCACAATCATACCAATTTATGCTACATCTATGATTATTGGTGTCGCATCATTGATTCCAGGTGGATTGATTGTAACTGAGGGTACATTAGCAGGATTACTAAATTTGCATGGAATAGAACTCACCTTGTCTTTATCAATTGTTGTAATAATACGAATTTTCACTCTCTGGTATCCAGTTGTTGTTGGATTTTTTGCTTTAAAACTATCAGGTGCATTCAAAATAAATTCTGAAAATATTAACGATTAGGTTTTCTTATAATACCATCTACTAAACGGAGCATTAAATACAACCTTATTTTTTTTAGCCCATTCATAACTTTTGGTTAAACCATCCAACATCGAAACTTTTGGTTTCCATTTTAATAATTTGTTTGCTTTACTATTATCACAAATCAGTCTATTAACATCATAGGGTCTTTCTCTACTTTCATCATATTTTATTGAAATTTTCTTTTTAGAAATTTTCAATATTTTTTTTGCTAAGTTTAATATTGATATTTCAGTACCAGAACCAACATTAATAATTTCACCAATAGCCTTCTTGTTATCAATACAACGTATTATTCCATCTGCTGTATCTTGAACAAATGTAAAGTCTCTAGATGTGTTTACATTCCCTAGCGTTAATTCTTTTGTTCCTCGTAAAAGTTGATTCATTATTTCGGGAATAATATATGGTTCAGTAAATCTTGGACCATACGAATTAAAAGGTCTAATAACTACAGTTGGGAATCCATTTTCTTTGTACAAAGTGAAAGCTGATCTATCAGCAGCCAATTTACTGACAGCATAAGTGGAATGTGGTGCAGTTGGATGATTCTCATCCATCGGGGTTTTTTGTGCTGAGCCATATACTTCACTAGTTGAAATATGTATGAATAATTCAGGGGTTTTAGCATTGATTGCTTTCCATAAAACATTAACACTTCCCATAGTATTTACACTAAAAAAATCACTTGGGTGGTGAAATGAATCAGGTATGAATGGCAATGCAGCTAAATTGATGATTGCTTCTTGATCCTTGACTGCTTTTGCAGTAATTTTTTCATCTCTAATGTCACCTTTGAGGATTTTTAGTTGTTTAGATGTTGGCAAGTATTGTTTTTTACCTGATGAGAAATTATCCAATACTGTAACAAGACATTTTTTTTCTAGTAATTGCGAGACAACTTCAGAACCTATGAAACCGGCGCCTCCAGTAACTAACACTCGCTTATTCTTAAGATTCATTTTGAACTTTTCAATAGTTTGTCTCTTTTATTTCTTAAGAATTCTCTTTTATAATAGTAAAATCCTTAAGGAATTGAATTTTGATCATTATATGGAATTAGATGGAAAAAGAATTCTTGTTACTGGAGGCAATGGGTTTCTTGGAAAACGTGTTGTGAAAAATTTAGAAAATAGTGGAGTTAGCAACATATTTGTTCCATCCTCACGTGATCATGATTTAAGAAATGTAGAAAATTGCAAAAAAGTGCTAGAAAATATTGACGTTGTTTTTCATCTTGCAGCTCATGTAGGAGGAATTGGATTAAACAGAGAAAAACCAGGTGAATTGTTTTATGATAATTTAATTATGGGTACACAATTACTCCACGAAGCAAAAATTGCAGGAGTAGAAAAATTCATTGCGCTTGGAACTATATGCAGTTATCCAAAATTTACTCAAGTTCCTTTTTTAGAAGAAAACATTTGGGAAGGATATCCTGAAGAAACAAATGCCCCATATGGTTTGGCAAAAAAAATGTTATTGGTACAATCTAAAGCGTATCGTGAACAATATAATTTTAAATCAATTGTAGTTATTCCTACGAATCTTTATGGACCAAATGATAATTTTGATCCATCAAGCTCACATGTTATCCCAGCTTTGATTTTAAAAATTTTTAATGCGAAAAAAAATGATTTAAAACAAATTGAAGTATGGGGCGATGGCACTCCAACTAGAGATTTTCTGTTTGTAGATGATGCTGCAAGAGGAATTGTCGATGCTGCAAAGAATTATGATGATGATGTTCCCTTAAACCTTGGATCATCAGAGGAAATATCTATCAGTTATTTGGCAAATCAGATTTGTAAAATCCTAGATTATGAAGGAGAGATTGTTTGGAATGAATCAAAACCAAATGGTCAACCAAGAAGATGTGTAAGTTTTGATCGTGCAAAAGGAAAAATAAATTTTGAACCTAAAACAAGTTTTAATGAGGGATTAAAGCAAACAATAGATTGGTTTGTAAATTCTCACAATTAGGAGTTCTAATGTTTTGATGGAAATTTATATTATTATAGAATCTTTCCACAGTTTATGACAACGTCTGTAATTATTCCAACTAAAAACGAAGTGGTTGGGGTAAAAGAAATTCTCACAAAAGTAGATCGTGAATGGGCAGAAGAGTGGTTTTTAATTGATGGAAACTCAACTGATGGAACAATTCAAGAAGCAAATAATCTTGGTTTTGAAGTAGTTCAACAAACGGGCAAGGGTCTAAGTAATGCATATCGTGAAGGTGTTAATCACGCATCTGGAGAAAATATTTTATTTTTTAGTCCGGATGGAAATGCAGAACCAAACGATATTCCAAAATTAATTAAAAAAATATCAGATGAAAATTGTGACATAGTACAGATTTCCAGATTTGGAAAGAATGGTGTTAGCGAAGACGATACTATAATCACTGCTTTTGGAAACAGAATGTTTACATTCTTAGTAAACGTTTTTTTTGGTGGAAAATTAACGGATTCCTTATTTGGATTCAAAATTATCAAAAAGGATGTTTTTATCAATCTAAATTTAGATGGGGAATTTTTGACATTAGAACAACAGATGAGTATCAAATCATGTAAATACAATTTAAAAATCGCAGAAATTGATGGAAGAGAACCAAAAAGAATTGGTGGAGAAGCAAAAATGAAACCATTAGAAACCGGATATGCATTAAGTAAACAGATCATAAAGGAATTTATCAAGTGGTGATATGATGGTACGTATAAAAAGTCCAAAATGGGACAATCTTTATGATCCAAAACACAAATCATTCTTTTCAAAATTTGAAGAATTTTTAATTAACAATTACTTTTCTAAGGTTTTTACTCGTTCTATTTTAAAAGCATCAGAATCAAAGTCAGGTGAAATTTTTGAACCTGGTTCAGGAGGCGGAATGGCTAGTGCAACTTTAGCTAAACAAGGATTTGAATTAACTTGTATGGATCTTTCTAAAAATGCTTTAGTGAAAAATCAATCATTATTTAGAGAGCAGTCATTGGATGGAAAATATATTTTAGGTGACATTTTTCATCTTCCAATATCTAATGATAAGTTTGACATTGTTTTTAATCAAGGAGTAATGGAACATTTCAGATTAGAAGGAATGAACCCATCGGTAGCAGTTAATGAAATGTTTAGAATTGTAAAAAAAAATGGAACGTTAATAATTTTTGTTCCAGCATATTATTCTCCACTGTTTTTTATTTATAAGATAATGAAAGGTTTGAATTTAATAGAAAAATTTTGGCCTTATGCGGATCAAGATTTTCTACATAAACATGAATTATTTGACATGATGAAAGAAACAGGTGCCAAGGAGATTAAAATTAAAAGAGTATGGTCATCATTTTTCTTCTCATTAATTGGATATTGTAAAAAAAACTGATTAGTCTATGACTCAAAAAATTCTTGAATCAAAATTTCTTACAGAAAGAAAATACATTTCAGTATATCTTATAAGCATCATAATTATTTCATTATTTTTAAAATTATACACAGTTGATTTTACGCTTCCAATAACAGGTGACGGATTAGCATATTTAGTAAATGCTGTAGCTCATGTAAATGGAGATTTTTCTCAACATCCTCATAGGAGTACCGGATGGTCATTTTTCCTTTATCCATTTTTTTCTTTAATAGATTCAGATGAGATTCTTGTTTATTCAAATATTTCTAGAATAATTGGAATGTCAATTTCATTAGTTACTATTCCTGTTGTTTACTCTTTAGGAAGAAAATTCTTTAATGAGAAATATTCCCTAATAGTTGCTTGCTTATTTGCATTTGAACCACATCTTAACTATAATTCAGGATTTGGGTTAACTGAACCGTTATATCATTTATTGACTTTGATTGCATTTTATTTTCTTTTTAATGAAAAATCAAGATTTATAATAATTTCATTAGTTTTTGCGTCGTTTGTTTGGTGGACAAGATTTAATGGAATTACGGTAATGATCATAATTACAATTATTTACTTTTTAACCCAGAAAAAGGATTTTAATACAATTCGGAATTTTTCAATAGGTCTTTTTATATTTTTGATAATTATATCCCCAATGTTAATTCAAAGAGCAGATCAATATGGAGATCCATTATATTTTGCGTATAGTGGAAAGGTTTTTTCAGGTTCATACGAACAATTGACAAGTATTCAAGTTAGAGAGAATCCTACAACTGCATCAGAATACATAGAACAAAATGGGATTTTCCAATTTTTAGAGAATTTTATTGTAAATGGAATTTTTAATGTGTACTCAACCTTATCCAAAATTTTATTTCCGTATTTGATAATTTTGTTACCCATAGGGATATTTTTCTCGTTTAGAGCGTTTGGACAAAAACCAAAATTTGTGAAAATTAACTGGCTGATAATCATACTATCATCATTATCATTAATTCTAACATTTGCAATTGTAGCTGAGAAACGATATTTATATTACATATTTCCATTTTTGATAATTTTTGCAACAATTCCTATTCAGAGATTTATCGATTTTGGTCTTAGTACATTTTCCTTTTCTAATAAACAAAAAAATATTTCATTGTTCATTATAATCTTCATTATACTTATTCTTTCAATGTGGTTTACTGCTAGATATGACAAACCAGATTTGGAATTTGAAAATGAAAAAATTGAATTTTCAAAATTTGCAATTAATAATTTATCAGGCAATATGCAACGAGAGATGGGACAAGCATTCGATTATTATTCACTAATGCTAATTGATAATCCAAAAGGTAATTTTAAAAATTGCAAAGTTAACTATGTTAGCGATTACTGTGGAGTAGATATAAGTCAAAAAATTAATAGAATAAATGTCACAGGAGATTCTGTAGAAGAAATAATTTCATTAGGTAAAAAATATAATCTTAGATACATTCTAAGTAATGAAAAACCAGATTCCATTGGTTTTCATAAATTTTTAGATGAAATTTATTTTACAGATAAAAATTATCCATATCTTACAAAGATTTTTGATTCAAACGATTATCAATATAAAAAATTAAAATTCAAAATATACGAAATAGATTATGATAAATTTGAAGAGATTTTGAATATAAAACAAGAAGATAAAGGATAATGTTCTCATTAAATAGTAATAAGAGATATAGATGATTTAGAAATTAGGAATTTGACAGATTTTGGTTTTAAAAATTTTAGTTATCGGGGATGTTGCAAATTATTTTAAAACAGTTAGCAAGTATGTTAAAAATTCCAAAATTCATATAATAAATTTTCCAAAAGATGGAGCAGGCATTTTCACATATGATGAAAATTATGATTTATTTGAAAATGAAAAAGTAGTAGATCAAGTTAAGAAAATTAATGAAATCAAAAATGATTATGATTTAGCTGTGGTGATGGGAACTGGTGAGAGGATTGCATATCTAGCAGATTTAAATTATGTTTCATTTTATGTAGGTAGAGATATAGACGCACCAAGATTTGTAAAAAATTCTAGAGAATCATGGTATAATGAACCTCTTCATAGATTAAATTTTTTTGAGAGAAAATTCTATAAAAAAACATTTGAATTTGCTATTGCACATATAGCGCCAACATGGGTTTTCGAGCATTTGAAAAAATATTCAGGAAGAAATATCAAGATGGATTTGAAACCAATTGATTTAACTTTATTTGGAAATCAAAATGAATCATTAGAAAAAGAGAAGAAGAGATTTACATTTTTTTGTCCACAGAGAATGGGAATACCAAAAGGTACAGACATTTTGTGGAAAGCATTAGAATTATGTAAATCTGATTTTGATATTTTACAGGTTGATTGGAGAGATATAGGAACAGATGAAGAAAATAGAACATCATCCCATCTAAGAGAAAATCTACCTTCTCAAGTAAAATTAATTCCAATGATAAAAAGAAAAGATATATCAAAATATTATCAATGGTGTGATGCAGTTATAGGAAATCTCAAAATCGGAAGTTTTGAATATGTAGAACTTGAGGCGGTTATGTGTAAAAAACCGGTCATTAGTTTTACAGATAAAGAAATTAAAATAATTTTTAATGAAGAAGAAATAGAATCACCATTCATTCCAGATGATAATAATCCTGAAATTATAGCAGAGATAATTGATAAAATTGTTTTAACACAAAAATTTAGAAAAGAAGTTTTCGAGAAAGAATATGAATTTGTGAAAAAGATTTCAGATCCTGACATAGCTGGACAATGGTGGGATTCATTTTTTGAGAAGATGAATAATGAAAACATGTCAATAAATAGAAATTCTTCAAAAATCCAGGTTAAATTACGTGTATTAAATTTTCTAATTTCTAATAGATTATACTTTAGAAAAATTAAAAATATCATAAAATAAATTTACAAATAAAAAAATAATTTAGTTTTTAAATTAATCTATGCTTGAAGAGAGAAATTGAATTAGAGCTTAGGAATAGATTAATAGTAAAAACTATCTTTTTCTAATAATTGAAAATTTTAATTCTTGGGACAGGATATATAGGAAGTGAAATAGCTTATTCATTATCAAAAAATCATAATGTAATTTGTATAGATCATGGAAAAAATTTTTCTTCATTAGATTCAGTTAAACATAAAATGAAATTAATTAAAGATGAATATCAAAATATAGATCTAATTCAAAATATCACAAAAGATATAGATCTAATTTGTTATTGTATTAACACAGGTGGAGTTGTAGACTGCATTCAGAATTCAGAATTATATAAAAAAATCAATATTGATGATTTTAAACAATTGTTAGAATCTATTAATAATAAAAAATGTCATTTTTTGCTTTTGTCTACAGCATTTGTCTATGCTGATTTAAGGACAAATTTTGAAGATTCCACTACAAATCCCGATACACTATATGGAAAATTTCGTTTAGAGCAAGAGAGAATACTTGTGGAAAGTAAACTCCCTTATACAATTTTAAGAATGTCTAATATTTACGGTCATCACAATGTATTTCAAAAACAACTTAGTAATGTAATTGACAAATTTATTCTAAATATTTTCCAAAATCAAGAAATAACAATATTTGGAGATGGTACACATTTGGTGGATTTTGTTCATATTAGAAATTTCTTAAAAATTTTTAAGAAAATTGTTAACGAGAAACCTAAAAATGAAATTTATAACATAGCTAATGAAAATAGAATCTCTATCAATGATATGGCAAAAAAGATGGTCAATATAGCTAAAAACAAATATAATATTTCGGTATTATTAAAAAAACAACTGTCTGGTAATAAACTACCAAATATTCCCGGTACATCAACCTTAAAAATTCAAGAAAAATTTTCATGGGAAAATGAGTATGATATTGATTCAGTATTTGAAACAATGTTTGAAGAATTAAAAAAATAGAAAAAATTACAGCATGAAAGGAATATTTTCTATAAGATGTGTTTTATCTTTATAGTATTCTATAGTCTTTTTTACACCATCTTCAAAAGAGACATCTGGTTTCCATTTGGTAAATTTTTTTGCAGTATTTGAATTACATAGAAGTCTAGGTGTTTCTCCACTTCTCAAATTATTTGAAAATTTTAATTTTGATTTTGAGTTACACAGTTCGATAATCAATTTTGCTAATTTTCTGATCTCTATTTCTTTTCCTGTTCCAAAATTCATTACTTTTCCTTCAAGATTTGGTATTAGGCCTAATTTTGAATATGCATCTACTGCATCACTCACATATGTATAATCTCTAGTCTGTTTACCATTACCGTATATTGTAATATTTTTTCCATTTAATGCTTGTAAGATGAATTTTGGGATAGCCTGGTCTAATCCTTGACGAGGACCAAAAATATTAAAAAATCTGGACATAACAATTGGCAATCCATATGTATGAAAATATGACTCTAGAATGTTTTCTGCAGATGCTTTTGCTGCTGCATAAGGACTTCTCGGTTGTAATGGATGTTTTGTATCTATTGGTACGTATTTTGGATCACCATAGATCTCAGAACTACCTGCATGAATGATTCTTTTTACATCATTTTTTCTTGCAGCTTCTACAACATTTAATGTAGATAGTACATCATTCATTACTGTCTCATATGGATTATAGAGAGAATGACCAACATGACTCTGTGCTGCTAAATGGTATACAATATCTACTTTTTTTGTTGTCTCAATAAGAAGTGAGAGATCCTGTGTATCTCCCCATTTAATTTGAACTGATTTTTTTATTTGATTTAAATTTTTAAAAACTCCACCAGAGTTTCTTCGTAGAAGTGCTACAACTTTTGCATTTTTAGATACCAAATGCTCACATAAATGACTAGCAACAAATCCATCTGCACCAGTCACAAGAATAGTTTTTCCAGAAAAAGTTTTCATGTGTTTACTTTAATTATTTAGTATATGTCTTTGTCTATATTGTAAATCTATGAATATAATATGCTTCACAGTATTTTCGACCAACTTCTTTTCCTCTATATTCTGCATGATTAGTAATTGTAGTTTGATCTCTTCCGCCAATTTTTATTTGTGATTTATATTTATTGAATCCTTGAATTTTCTTTGTCAAATATTTAGAAATATCAATATAAAAATTTGGTTCAAAAACACCACTAGTTGACCATCGACTATGTTCTGGCGCTTCATATGATAAAACAATATTTGCAATTGGTTTACTTAATGGTCTAAGAGCTGCAATGCATGCTTTATGTACATGTAAATGATCCTGATGATGAGACTTTATTGTAGGTATAGCAACTATCGTCGGCTTAATTTTATTCAAAGATACTTTTGTTTCTATTTCAATTTTACTAATTAAGGAATGAAGAGGTTTTACATCCAAATACCGATTATCTTCAGGTGAATCAAAAACAGTTGCATAATCATCAACTTTTAGATATTTCATAGCATTTTTAGTTTCAATTTTTCTTTTTTGAGTGAATTTTTTATTATTATGTTTTTCAATTGAGCCAACATTAAAGATCAAAACAAAAACCTTTCCACCATCATCTTTTATTTTTGAAATTAATCCGCCACATCCAAGAACTTCATCATCTGCATGTGGTGCAATAACCAATAATTTCTCATTACTAAAATTCTTCACAAATTTTTTTAGAAAACCTGGTTATTTAATATTTGGAGAAAATTATTACTGATTTTTTTGCATAATTACGAGTATATGATTCTTGAAATAATCACTAAGATTCACTTCTTGGATTAGTGAAAAATTTTTTTGTTTCATTTGTTTGATTAAGAAATTTGTTGTGTTTTCAGATTTTTGGGATTTCGATACATTGAATGTTGAAAAAAGTAAAAATCCATGTATTTTCAATAAATCAGTAGATTCATGTAATGAATCCAGAATGCATTCATCATTGTTTTTGTCAATGAATAATATATCTAATGATTCAATTTTTATATTTAATATATCATTTTTTACAAAGATTTTTCCATCTGGTTCCAAAATATTTGAGAAATGTGAACTTGTTTCATTTGAAAGATCATCAGTGTGATAGAAAATTTTTGTATTTTCTTTAAATGGAAATATTTCTAGACCATTAAAAATTGCTGCTGCAATTTTACTTTTATAGGGATTCCAAAAATCTAAATTTGAATTTATTTTATTTTTTGTGAATATTTTTCGTGTACCAGAAAAATTTTTCCAGATGATTTGTGATTTTTCTGTTTTCAGATTTAATCACTCCAATGAAATTTTGTTCCAAGTAGGTCATTAAGTTTGTCATTAAAAGGGGTAAAGAAGTCTAATAACTTTCGTCGAGTTAGTTTATCCATTTTGGAGTAATTGCCTACATTGATCTTTGATGTATCTGAAATATTTACAGGTTGAATTTCAAGAAATTTGAAGATGTTATCAAGTGTTTCTTGAGTATTGTCATGAAGATCTTTGGAATCTAGAACATAGATTTGTTTTTTAGGAAAAATATCTAGCCAGTTTTTTAAATAAGTATGATATATTCCATGTCTTAAGATATTTGGAACAGCAATACTTTCAAAATCCTCATTGAAAGTTTTAAGATCTGGTTTATTCTCAATAATCTTAATTCTTTTTAATTCTGATTCAATGTATTCTTCAAAACTGGTAGTGAATTCTTTAAATTGAAATTGTTGTGAAAATGCAGAATATACTTTATCTACAGGATTTCTAAGTATCACTATTAGTTTTATGTTTGGAATTAAATCAAAAATTCTTTTTGGAACAGAAGGATGATACATGTATGTAGATGTAAATTCTCCTGAAATTACGGAATCTTTTGTTCGTAATTGAAGAAGTTTTTTTGATATATTTGTTGGAAAGTGTGATCTATACCAATTTGTGCTACTACTAATCATATATTCAAAAAAATGAAGATCAGCTACTTTTTGTTCACGATGAGAAAAAGAAGTCATGATATTGGGATGTTGAATTAGATAACTGTAGAGAGAAGTTGTTCCAGCACGTCCACTACCAATAATTATAAAATCAGGATATGTACGAAGGTTACTGGTAATTCTTCGGAGAAAAAATTTGAGAGAAAATTTATACGGATTAAATTGAGGATTTAGTAATAACCAAAATCTAATTTTATTTTTAATATTTAAAAAACTCAATTTCACTAAGATTAATCATGAGATTTTTTAAATTCTCGTTTTAAAAAGTCCAAATCCAGATTATTTCCTATATTTCTTTTTAAAGAAAAATTACTAATTTCCTGATAGAGTTTTTTTACATCGTCAATATCTTCATCAGATATGTTTTCATTTTTTGAGATTTTTAATATCATGGATAATAATTTAAGATTTAATCTTAGGTTTAGTTCACCATTTACGGTATTACGTCTTTGATAGGGATTACTTTCAATTAGGACATCAACTTCTGACTTGAACGCTTGAGTTCTTTTGAAGTGTAAATAACCAATGGAAATTAACAAAGGAATTCCTATTGCAACAATAATTATCACATACTGCTCAAATGAAGGGAAAATTGACTTTAATCCAGGATAATTGTCAATTGCCAAAAAGTATGTTACAGTTAAAGTGTTAATTGCCGCTAAAATAAATGCAAAATATGTGGACCAACCAGTTCTAAAATAATACCATCCTCTAAATCCAACTGTGTTTTTATCCACAAAACAACTTATTCTGATGATATATCAATTTCACTATTGCTTAAAAATAATATAAGTGTAAAACAATATTTAAAATGATAATTGATGAGAAAAAACATTGAAAACAAATATCATAGTTTTTTTGATTGATGGTCTAAGATATGACCAAATTCATGGTAAGAGAAAAGAATCTTTTACTCCTAATATTGATTCATTAATTAAAAAAGGGACATTTTTCACAAATTCATATTCATGTGCAGATGGCACAATAATATCACTCAATACAATTTTTAATTCCGTTTTTTCATGTAGAACCGGCAATCGAGCAAAAAGAATTCTGTTAGAAAAAAATAATATTTTTGATATGTTGAAAAAATCAAATTATGATTTATATGGATTAGTACCTAGAATGAAAATTTATGAAACGTTAACAAAAATTTTCAAGAATGATAAATCAACATACGATTGGATTGAAAAAAATGAATCACTTCAGACAACACTTTATGCAAAGATTTCTGAATTATTGAAAAAAATAAATTATTCTTCCCCAAGTTTTACATACATACACTTATTAGATTTACATCCATTAAGAGAAGGTAAAATTCCAAAAGGATTAGAGAAATTTACTGATGAAAAATTTGGAAAAAATAATTATAGTAAAACCGTATCTAGTATTGATGAAGTATTAGGCAAAATTATTAATCAAATTGATCTCTCAAAAACAACGATTATTTTAACATCAGATCATGGAGAAAGGATTCCTTTTGGAAATGTGACTGATATGGATTTTGAACCAAAGTTTGATTCAACAAAAAGAATAGGAAAAAAATTTTTACCAAAACAAACTCACAATATATCAGGTAAAGTTTTATCAAAAATTTCTAGATACATTAAAGAAAAGAAAATACAAGAAAATTCGTTTGATTTGACAGATTATCAAAAACGTTCAAGAGCACCATATTTTTCATTATCATTATATGACGAGGTATTGCATGTTCCATTACTTTTTGTTGGAAAAAATATTGAGAGTAAGATTAAGAATGAATTTATTCGTCATGTAGATCTATATCCAACTATTTTAGATTTAATTAGTCTGAATTATGACAATGAAGATATTGATGGAAAGAGTTTCTTTCCTTTTGAAAATGAAAGTAGGAATGAGGAATTATTTTCATATTTACATACTATGCCTTATGAGAAACCACATAGAACAGATTCAGTTGGAATTAGAACTGAAAAATACAAATATTTTCGTTCAGAAAATTCAAAAGATAATGCTTACTTGTATAATTTGAAAGATGATCCATTTGAAAATAGCAATATTATAGACGAACAACCACTACTAGCCAAGAAATTTGAGGAGGTTATAGATAGTATTGAAAAAAGAAAAATAATTTTAAATGAATCAGATATTTCTAGTGAAGAAGAAACAATGATTAGAGAAGAATTGAAAAAACTTGGATATACCTAATAGTCTATTTTATTAGTCATATTTTTAATTAGTTAATTTATCGTATAGTTAATGAGGAATTCTGATGATTTGATTAGTTTAATGGAATCAAAATCAATTCTAAAAGTTGGAGGTGCTTTTGATGCCATGTCAGCAAAATTAGTAGAAATTCAAAATTTTGATGCTATTTGGGCAGGTAGTTTTGCGATTTCTGCTACACATGCATTACCAGATGCCAGCATTTTGACAATGACTGAGTTTTTACATGTTGCACAGAATATGACTGAAGCTTGCAATATTCCAGTCATTGCAGATTGTGATACAGGGTTTGGCGGACCTGGAAATGTGAGTCACTTGGTAAAAAAATATGAAAAAGCGGGGGTTGCAGGAATATCTATAGAAGATAAGACATTCCCAAAAGAAAATAGCCTTCTAGAAAAGAGTAACCAAGATCTAATTAGTGAGAAAGAATTTGTTGCAAAAATAATTGCAGCAAGAGAAGCAAAAGAAAATAAGAATTTTTTGTTAATTGCAAGAACTGAAGCATTAATTGCAGAAAAAGGCATGGAAGAAGCAAAAAAAAGAGCAACAGCTTATGAAAAAGCGGGTGCAGATGCAATTTTAATTCATTCGAAGAAAAAATCTCCTGACGAGGTTTTTGAATTTGCAGATTCATGGCAAGGAGATATTCCTCTAGTTGTAGTACCAACAACGTACCCAACTGTGAAAATTGATGACTTAGTTTCACATAAAATTAAAATGGTCATTTATGCAAATCAAACGCT
>CEUZ01223163.1_pt1 | contig 16905 bp, 15 predicted proteins | sample 361511 | NCBI WGS metagenome assembly CEUZ01 (sample SAMEA2622822, study PRJEB7988) | marine metagenome | biome: marine biome (ENVO:00000447); feature: surface water layer (ENVO:00002042); material: "saline water (ENVO:00002010), including plankton (ENVO:xxxxxxxx)" | depth 5 m
AATATTCTCTCGAGGAAGATATATAAGAACTCAACATTCTTTCATTTTGAATACGGAGCATCATAACAACATCAGCGTCTTTTATTCCTTCTGACATATTATTATAAATCTCTAATTTAAAGGAATTAATATATTTCGGCAAAAGGGTCCTTGGCGCAACTATCTTCAGGTCAGCCCCTAGCATTGATAAGAGAATGATATTAGATCTTGCTACTCTACTATGAAGGATATCTCCGCAAATAACTATTTTTAAACCATTAATATTTTTTTTATGATTTATTATTGTTAGAGCGTCTAGTATTGCTTGCGTTGGATGCTCGTGTGAGCCATCTCCAGCATTTATAACTGAACAATCAACTTTTTGAGAAAGTAATTCAGCGGCACCTGCCGCTGAATGGCGAACTATCAGCAAGTCAGGTTTCATTGCGTTAAGTGTAATGGCAGTATCAACAAGCGTCTCACCTTTTGAAACAGAGGACTGATTTAGTGACATATTTATAACATCAGCACCAAGTCTTTTTCCAGCAAGCTCAAAAGAACTTTGTGTTCTTGTTGATGGTTCGAAAAATAGATTAATCTGCGTTTTTCCTCTCAGACTATCATGCTTCTTTGTTTCTTTTTTATTTGATTGGAACCAGTCGTTAGATTTTTTTAGAATATATTGTATTTCGGATATAGATAATTTTTCTATGCCCAATAGGTGACTGGGAGCGGTGGATTTTGAGATAGCAGTTTTTTTAATAGTCATTAAAAATATATATATATCTCTGATTATGAATTTCTGCAAGAATATTTATTTATTTTTTTATAAAATTAAAATATAAATGATTTTATATAACGTTTGAGGTGTTCTTATGACTATCAATGTTGCGCTATTTGGAACGGGAAGAATAGCCGAGTTTGGCTATATACCTGCGATAAAACAAATAAATGATGTCGAAATTATTTCAGTTCTATCACGTGATGCACAAAGAGGCCGGCAGTTCGCTAAAAAACATAATATTACTAAGTCATTTTCTAATATCGATGAATTACTTACAGACAAAAACCTGCATGCTGTAATTATATGTTCTCCTGATGCAGCTCACGAGGAACAGGCTATCAAGGCCTGCCAGGCAAATAAACATATACTATGTGAAAAACCTATGTCTACAGATGTAGAGAGCTGCATGAGGATGATAAAACAAATTGATAATGCTAAAATTGTTTTTGGTATGGGCTACAATAATCGTTTCAATGCAGGATTAAGGTATATAAAAGATACAATTACTAGCAAGAAAATAGGGAAAATTTATTATGCCCGAGCTGCGTTATCTACTCAGCAAAATGATCCAGAGGGCTGGAGGGCTATTGGGGAGCAATCAAAGTTTTGGGCGATGAGCGCTACAGGAACCCATATGTTAGATATATTCCGCTGGCTTTTTGGCGAGCCAATAGATGCGCGGTCTATTACTTTATCGCCAAAACACAGAAGCGTTAACGATGAAATTACCTCAATACTTCTTAATTTTTCAGATAATCTAATTTGTGAAATTACAGCTTCTGCCATATTACCAAAATTGAACCGTATTGAAGTTTATTCAGACAATGATTTTATAATTGGAGAGAATGTTTTTGGAATAAAAACCGATGAGGTTATTTATTATAATGATAAAAAGGTAAGAATAAAACCTATAAACTCGTTCTTTGGTGAGGTAGTCGATTTCACAAATGCTATTATAAAAAAAAGGGCTCCACGGGCGTCTTATATTGATGGTCTTGAGAATGTGAAAATAATGAATGGTATTCTAAATAAATAATTTAATTCTGATGTAAAAATTTAATCCTATCTAACGCACCCTGAAGAATATAGGTCGCTGCCATTTTGTCTATTATCTTTTTTCTTTTTTCTCGACTCATATCAGCTTCAATAAGCACTTTCTCAGCGGCAACTGTTGAAAGTCTCTCATCCCATAAAATAATTGGTAAATCAATTTTTTTCTCAACCTCTTTAGCGAAAGATAAAGTGGACTGAGCTCTTTTACCTTCTGTTGTGTCCATATTAATTGGGTAACCCAACACTAATGCTGATACCTGATGTTCATTAATCATTTCTATTATCTTATCTATATCTTTATTTGTTTTTTTTCTAAAAATTGTTTCCATAGGACTTGCAATAAGCCTTGATGAATCTGATAGCGCAACCCCAATAGTCTTAGTGCCGAGATCAATTCCCAAAACTCTATTACTTATATCTTCATTTTCTAGTATATCTTTGATATCTTTATAGATCATAAATATAAACCCAAAATTATTTAAATTTAAAATAATTTAAAAAACTTATATCAAATTTAATATTTATTATATATATATTTCTATAAATCATATTGGAAAATAGATATGGCAATCACAAAAGATACAATATTAAAAATTGCAAACTTAGCAAAAATTGAAGTTACTGATGATGAAATCGTTAAATTGCATGACGAAATGACATCAATAATTAAATGGGTCGAAATGCTAAATGAAGTCGATACTAAACATGTGCAGCCTATGACTAATAGTCTTTCTGGGAATCTCAGAATGAGGGAAGATATTATTAATGATGGAGATAAAGCAAAAGATATCCTTAGCAATTCTCCAACGGACGATCAGAATTTTTTCGTAGTTCCAAAGGTTATTGAATAAAGATGTCAGATATAACAAAGCTAGATTTGAAATCGATCAGGGACATGCTTGCTAAACGTGAATTGTCATCATATGAAATTACAATTGCCTTTTTAGACAGAATCCAAAAATCAAAAAAATTAAATGCTTACAATACCATAACGGATGAACATGCACTTAAAATGGCTAAAGAGAGTGATGAAAGGCTATTAAAGGGAGAGAATCGAGGCCTTGAGGGTATTCCATTAAGCGTAAAAGATTTATTTTGTACAAAGGGAGTCAAATCAACGGCCTCAAGTAAAATACTAGAAAATTTTATCCCTCCCTACGAATCTACTGTCACCAAGAAGCTATTTGACCAGGGGATGGTAATGCTAGGGAAGCTGAATAATGATGAATTTGCAATGGGCTCTTCAAATGAAAATAGTTTTCTTGGTCCAGTAGTAAACCCTTGGAAAAAAAATGACAAAGACATCGATCTCGTGCCGGGGGGCTCTTCAGGTGGATCAGCTGCTGCCGTTGCGGCATCTCTCTGTCCCTGTGCTACCGCAACAGATACAGGTGGCTCTATAAGACAACCCGCATCCTTTACAGGAACTGTAGGTTTAAAACCAACATATGGCCGTTGCTCCAGATGGGGCATTATAGCCTTTGCTTCATCACTAGATCAAGCGGGCCCAATTACCAAAACTGTAAGAGATTCAGCTATTTTGTTAGCTCATATGTCTGGGTTTGATGAAAAAGATTCAACTAGCGCTCAGGTGGAAGTGGATAATTTTGAAAAACAAATAGGTGATAGTATTAAAGGGCACACAATTGGAATACCTGTAGACTTTGAAGAATTAGAATTGTCTGAAGATATTAGAAAAAATTGGCTCCAATCGATAGAATGGTTTAAAGATGCTGGGGCTAATATTAAATCTATTAATCTCCCATATTCAAAGTATGCTCTCCCAGCCTATTATATAATTGCACCAGCAGAAGCATCTTCTAATCTTGCAAGGTATGATGGTGTTAGATATGGAAATAGAGTTGAAGGTGAGGGTTTGGATCAATTATATCGAAATACCAGAGGTTCTGGTTTTGGCGATGAGGTTAAAAGAAGGATTCTCATGGGAACTTATGTTCTTTCTGCGGGCTATTATGACGCTTATTACTTAAAAGCCCAAAAAGTCAGAAGGCTGATACACGACGATTTTATGAAAGCTTTTACTGGGGTCGATGTAATTTTATCGCCTACAACACCATCCACAGCATTTGGGATAGGTGAAAATATTTCAGATCCAATAAAAATGTACTCAAATGATATTCTAACAGTTCCAGTCAATCTTGCTGGCTTACCAGCGTTATCAGTTCCAAGTGGTATAGATAAAAAAGGTTTGCCAATGGGCCTACAATTAATAACAAAACACTTTCAAGAAAGTTTATTATTTAAACTTGGGTCATATATTGAAGAAGCAAGAGGAGATATTCCAGATCCATCTGATTGGTGGATTAAAAATTAAATTAATTTGAACTTGGTTAATTATTAAGACAATGAATATGAGAAATACTGCAAGACATAAAATAGAGGGGGCTACTGGTGAATGGGAAATTGTAATTGGCCTTGAGATACATGCCCAAGTTTTATCCTCCTCTAAGCTCTTTTCATCCTCATCCGCTTCTTATGGTGGCGATCCAATGTCGCATGTAAGCCTAGTTGATTGCGCAATGCCTGGCATGTTACCAGTAATAAATAAGGAATGCGTAAAACAGGCAATAAAGACTGGGCTTGGATTAAAAGCTAAAATCAATAAATATTCAGTATTTGATAGAAAAAATTATTTTTATCCTGATTTACCTCAGGGATATCAAATATCTCAATTCCAACATCCAATTGTAGGAGAGGGTGAGGTAGGGGTTACACTGAAGGATGGCTCTGATATAACAGTTGGCATTGAAAGATTGCACTTGGAGCAGGATGCAGGAAAATCATTTCATGATATTGACCCAGACTCTTCGTATATTGATTTAAATAGGTCGGGTGTCGCTCTTATGGAGATAGTTTCAAAGCCGGATCTTAGAAGTGCCGATGAGGCAAAGGCATATGTAACAAAATTAAGAAATATTCTGCGCTATCTTGATACATGTGATGGGAATATGGAGGAAGGCTCTCTGAGAGCTGATATAAACGTTTCTGTTAGAAGGCCTGGCGATGAACTGGGCACAAGGTGCGAGATAAAAAATGTCAATTCAATTAAATTTATTGGAATGGCTATTGATTATGAGTCGCAGAGACAAATTGAACTGATAGAATCTGGTGAGAAAATTAATCAAGAAACCAGGCTTTTTGATGTTTCAAAGGGTGAAACTCGGAGCATGAGAAATAAAGAGGAGGCCCACGACTACAGGTATTTTCCAGACCCAGATCTTTTGCCACTTAATTTAGACGAAGATTTTATAAACAATATTAGCCAGTCCCTCCCAGAATTACCTGATGAAAAAAAAGAACGTTTACAAAGCGTTTATGGGTTAAGCCCTTATGATGCAGATGTTTTGGTGTCTGATAAAAAATATGCAGATTTTTTTGAAAAAGTATCAGTCGGCAGAGATCCAAAGCTATGCGTCAATTGGATTACTGGAGATTTATTTGGTGCGCTTAATAAAATTAATAAAGATATATCAGATTCTCCAATATCGGATACTTCATTAGGGGAGCTTATCGATCTTATAACAGACAGTACTTTATCTGGAAGATTAGCCAAAGAAGTTTTTGATATAATGATTACAACTGGTAAAAGTCCTAGAAAGATAGTTTCAGAAAAAGGCTTATCGCAAATAACAGATCAATCATCGATAGAAAAAATTGTAGATGAAATAATGAATAATAATTTGGATAAAGTTGAAGAGGCTCGACACAAACCAAAGATGATTGGTTGGTTTGTTGGACAAGTTATGAAGGAAAGTCAGGGAAAGGCTAATCCGAGTGCGGTAAATGATATTGTTAAGAAAAAAATTGGTTTATAGGCGCGATCTTATAAATAAAACTAATCTCCCATCCACAATAATTAAACCTGTTAAAATCAAAAATAGACCAACTATATGTTGTTTGGATATCGCTTCTCCTAAAAATATAATTGACATAAAAATAGCACTAATTGGCATTAAAAGAGTAACTAGCATAACATTTGATCCAATGGTTTTAATTAGCCTATAAAAAATTAAATAAGCTATAGCCGTTGAGAATATGGATAATCCAAGTATTGGAATTATAGCATCTATTCTTGCTATACTTTCAAAATCAAAACCAACAAAGAGTATAATTGGCATTAGTATAATTGAAGAAATACATAGCATCATGGATGCTGAAACAGCCGGATGAATATTGCTACTAATTTGTTTCCCAAATAAAACAGATATTGCATATGATACCGCTGCCAAGAGTATAGCTATTTGACCAGTGATTGAATTATCAATATCATTAAAACTGAACCCCATTAAGACAGATACTCCGCATATACCAATTATGACACCCACAATCTTATTTAAGGTCGCATTTTCACCATAGGGCTTTGGCCAATAATTCGCAATTATCACAGTGAAGAGAGGCGTTGTTGCGTTCAATATGGAGCTTACAGATGCAGTAATTTGTGATTGCCCCCATGCAATTAAATTGAATGGTATTACATTATTAAACAAGCTCATCAGTAAAAATATAAAAAACAGCCTCTTGTTGATCTTGAAGTCTAATTTTAGTATAAGACAGAAACCCAAAAGGAAGAGGGCTGCCATAAAAACCCTAAAGAAAACAATAGTTAATGGGGAGATAGTTAAAAGTGCGTATTCGATCCATATATAGGATCCACCCCATAAAAGGGATAAAATAATTAATCTTATCCAATCAAATAGATTCATTGTGCTTTTAAAATTTTACATATTAACGAATATTCTTTATATATATAACAATATTAATATGGTAATGCGAGATTTATAATGAATGATTTTTTGAATAAGGCACCTATTGAATTATTTTTTTGGCCAACATCCAATGGTTTCAAAATATCAATATTCTTGGAGGAGGCAAATTATCCATATAATGTAAATTATGTTAATATAACAACTGGGGAACAATTTAAACCGACATTTTTGAAAATATCACCAAATAATAGGATGCCAGCAATTATTGATCCTGATGGGCCAGACGGTGAAGAAATTTCTATATTTGAATCTGGGGCAATACTTCAATATCTTGGTGAAAAAACAGGAATGTTTTACCCAAAGGAGCACAGAAAAAGAATTGAAGTTGATGAATGGTTATTCTGGCAGGTTGGTAACCTTGGTCCAATGGGTGGTCAGGCGCATCACTTTAGAAATTATTCTCAAAAGAAAATACAATACGCTATTGATCGTTATACAAATGAAGTAAATAGACTCTATGGTGTATTAGATAAAAAATTATCTGACGGACGAGAGTATATTGCAGAAGAGTATTCAATTGCTGATATGGCTTGCATAGGATGGATTAGAAGCCCAGAGAGGAAAGGGCAGAATTTAGAAGATTTCCCCTTTTTAAAAGGTTGGTTTGATAGAGTGATCAATAGACCTGCTGTGCTAAAAGGGATTCAGCTTGGAGAAGAAAAGAGGCACGATTTATCTAAGGATTTAGAGGCCCAAAAAATATTATTCGGTCAACGTTCAACAAAATAAAAATTGGAAGTAGATGATATGGTAAATGTCTATATATGTGACGGTGTAAGAACCCCTATCGGAAGATATGGCGGTAGTTTATCATCGGTTAGAGCCGATGATCTAGCTTCCCTTGTCATTAAAGGGCTATTGAAAAGAAATGAAAACATTCCGCCAGATTCAATCAATGAAGTCGTTTTAGGGTGCGCAAATCAAGCTGGGGAGGATAATAGGAACGTTGCAAGAATGGCAACCTTATTGTCTGGACTCCCAATGACTGTCCCGGGTGTAACTATGAATAGATTATGTGGATCAGGTTTAGATGCAGTCATTACAGCCTGTCGCTCGGTAGCGCTTGGAGAGATGGAGGTCATTATAGCTGGTGGTGTTGAAAATATGTCACGTGCCCCATTTGTTATGCCAAAAGCTGAAAATGCATTTTCCAGGTTTAGCAAAGTAGAAGATACAACCATTGGCTGGAGATTTATAAATAAGCAAATGCAATCAATATATGGAACAGACTCAATGCCGGAAACAGCAGAGAATGTTGCTGAAAAATATAAAATTACAAGAGAAGACCAAGATTTATTTGCATTATCTAGCCAACAAAAATATCAACTTGCAAAAAGTAAGGGGCGTTTTGGATCCGAAATCATTTCTATAGAGTTGCCTCAAAAAAAAGGTCAGGTTAAGATTTTTGATGAAGATGAGCATCCAAGAAAAACAGAGATTAATGCATTAAAATCATTGCCAACCCCATTTAAAGAAAACGGTACGGTAACTGCCGGTAATGCTTCAGGTGTCAATGACGGAGCTGCATGCTTATTGATAGCCTCTGAAAAGATTGTTAAACAATATTCCTTAAAACCTCTGGCAAGATATTGCGGCGGTATGGCAGTAGGGGTTGAGCCTAGATATATGGGGATAGGCCCAGTACACTCTACTGAAAAGCTATTAAATAACCTTAAATTAAACTTAAAAGATATTGATTTAATTGAATTAAATGAAGCGTTTGCATCACAATCACTCGCTTGTATGAGGCTGCTAGGAATACCTGATGATAGTGATATTGTTAATCCAAATGGTGGAGCGATTGCATTAGGTCATCCACTAGGGATGTCTGGTGCAAGACTTGCTTTAACTGCTGCAATCGAAATTAGCCAGAAAAACTTGTCACTTGGTCTTTGCACTATGTGCGTTGGTGTTGGTCAAGGGGTTTCTATGGTCTTAGAAGGTGTTTAATTTACGATATTAATTCCCCTATATTTTCTGGCTTAGGCTTGATTATTCCATCCTTGATCTTTTGTGTAATTTCAACAACCTTTTGATTGTAGCTATAATCCATTCCAAGTTTTTTTCCTTCCTCCACTATCAATCCATTTATAAGGTCTACTTCACTGTGTCTACCTTTAAGGTGATCTTGAAGAACCGCGTCACGTGCATGGGGCCCGACATCTTTAATTATCTTATCTAATAATAATTCCAGTAATCTGTTGGAGCCTTGGATGTCTTGACTGGTAAGACCAAAAATAGGCTCAGGTTCATAACCTAACTTTTGTCCAATACTAAGGGCCTCTTGTCCTAAGTTAAGAGCTAAATTCCTCATACCCTCGCATTCCATGGCCTCGATAACCTTAAGACCTAGAATTGACCTTGGGCCCATAGTCATTGCATTAACAATGAGTTTCATCCATTTAGCAGAAAGTATGTTGTCATTATTAGTCACTTTTCCAGAGTGGCTTAGTATATGAAGGACTTCATCTATTCGATTATTTGTTTTATTAGACAGACTTCCAATTCCAAACCAAGTTTTCTCAGGGGGTGTATTTCTTTTGACCTCTCCTGGAATAAATATTTCTGAAGACAACTCAACAACAGCTGCTAAATTCCTATCTTCACCAAAAATATCTTCTATAATTTGGGCCGTCATTCCATTTTGAAGGCCCACCGCAATACCATCATCTGCTAAGTATGGCTCAATTAACTTACAGATCCATTGAGTGTCATAGGCTTTAACAACAATAAATATTAAATCAAATTTATTCTTAAAAGTACAAACATCACATAAATTATGTGCATTTACATTTATATGCAATTTCTTATTTGGCATTTGAATTATCAGACCATTTTCTCTCATTCTTGATACGTGATCTGGCCATTGATCAATAAGTGTGATATCCATACCTGCTTCTGCCAGATCAGCCGCAACACAACTACCATTTGCTCCAGTGCCAATAATAGCAATTTTCATGATTACCCCTCTTTGTTCAATCTTGACATTAACTCTTCTTCATCAATACTTAATTCTATTTCTTTATTTATTTTTGCCGATAAGTCCATAGAAAGAGTTAGCATAAGGTTTTTATGAGCCTCAGCAGCTGTTGTATGAGGCGTAGCTTTGCCTAAGCAGACTCTTTGTAGCCATGAGAAAGTCTCATCTTTCATTGGCCCCCATAGTTCATTATTATATATATCACCTGGAGGATAGCTTGTAAGAAAGTCAACATTTCTCTCAACCTCATCCTCTCTTCCTTTTGGCCTGTATATCTTGCCCTGGTCATATTCACTAGCAAGTATTACGTCTCGATGTGTATCTTCAATGTCTATAGCTCCTCTTGTACCAACAAAGCCCATTTGCAAGCCATAACTTGCACCTGGCCATTTTTTTGGTAACGCCCAGCAAATATTCATACTCCAAATCTTGTCGTCAAACGAAAATATTCCAAATGTTGCATCCTTAGTCCCAAGTTCACCTAATATTTTTTCTGATGATTTGGCATAAACTGATTTAGGGTAATCATTAATTAGCCAAAGAGACATGTCCAAACTGTGAGTTCCAGAAACTACCATCGGAGTAAGAAAGTTCCTGTCTTGTGTGAGTCTTAATTCATTCTGAGGTCCCATTCTGTTCATAAATGTTCTGGTTACAGCACAAGTTATATCTCCTATCTGACCTGAGCTTACCTTTTCCTTTACACTTATGAATTTTCTTCTAAATCGTTGGGTGTAGCCAACGCAAGCATCAATGTTATTTTCTTTTATTTTCGTTACCAAATATTGGGATTGTTTTGCGTCCAATGTTAACGGCTTTTCAATAAATAGTTTTTTATTGCCTTCAATTGCAATAAGCGTTGGTTCAAAATGACTCCATGTAGAAGTTGCGACTATTACAGCATCTACCTCGGGACAGTTTATAAGTTCTGAGTAATTTGTACTAAAGTAATCTGCTTGAATATCATCTTTAAGTTGTAATCCTAATTCTTCATTTATATCACAAAGGCCAATCCAGGAGATACCGGGGAAGTCTCTCGCAATTTTTCCACGAATTCTTCCTATTCTACCACATCCAATAATTGCAATACCAATTTCTGTCATATTAATTAATCTTTTAATAAAAAAAACCCGAAAGAGAGACTCTTTCGGGTTTTAATAAGTAGTTAAGTAGACTTAATTAAAGTACTTTGTCTGGGTTAGCAGCTTTCCATGCTTCCATTATTTCTACAACTTCATATGTATCCCAATCACTTGCGCGATCGATATATCTATGATCTACGAATGTTGCTGGATCAATAAATCCATCAATTTCGCCTAAGCCAATGTAAGGACCTTGGATACCTGCCCAAACCCAGTTACGAGGCTCACCATACTTATTAGTACGACGAAGTTGATAAATATATACAGAACCGTTGATTAGGTTTGAACCAGTTTTCATGTTTTCGAACAACTCAGGAGTTGCTACAGCACAAACGCTGATTACAAATGATGTGTCAAGAACACCCATGTGTTGTGACATAGCCCAACCACGTAGGAAACCAGCAGTTGCGTCATCTAGCTCGTCCATACGAGAATTCCACATTGCGAAAGAGTTACCTGGGTTAGCTGACACAGCCATTGGTGTAATGTTTCTTAGAGCAACACCACCAGCTTGGATGTTAGCACGGTCTGATGAACCACCAGCGAAGCCATCAATTCTTCCTGATGTTAGAGCTTCAACCATAACTGGTCCAGCGTCACCAACAACAACTGTTTCAATTGTATCACCTGCTAGACCAACTGAGTCTAGAGCGATAAGTGTTGTGATTTGGTCACGGTCTGATGCTAGACCGATTACTGAACCTGGTAGATCTGTTAAACCTTTAATTGGGCTATCAGCTGGAACAACAATACCTTCAGATGCGAAGTTATAAGCTTCATATACAACTGAACCAGGTTGTCCTGCGTTAGCCATTTGTAGTACTTGTGCAGAGTCAAGCATCACATATTCAGCATCACCAGTATCTAGGAATGCAACGTATGGGATAGTTGTTTCTGAGTTAAGTAGGTTAACTTCTACGCCATTTGCTTCATAAGCACCTGTTAGACGGCCAACGTGCTGTGCATAAATTGAGCATGAGCCGTTGTTTGCAGTAATAACATTTAAATCTGTTAGTGCAGAAGCTGGAGTAGTAGAAACCATTGAAAGTGCTAGACCACCGAAAGCAGCGCCAAGCACAAATTTAGTAGTGGATTTCATATTATATCCTCCCTATAGGTTAATAAAATACAACATAAGGACTAGGTACCTAGTACAAATGTCAAATGTCTGTTATAAATGAGCAAAGTAGATAGGTCAATTAATTTTTAACTATTTGTTAAGTTTTTTTTCAGAATAATTGTATTCCTACTTGTATTATAAGAATTTTTTTTATATATATAATCTGAAAATAATCTTATATAGACCGCTATATATTTTTTAGAACGTTTCTAAAAAGTATTATTTTTCGCTATTTTATGCCTTCATTTCTATCTTTAATAAGCTTAATTGAAGGATTTGTAAGAAGAGATAATAATTTATAGAGAAGAAAGCTAGATTATCATCAATGCTACCATTATCAAAATATAGAGTTTTAGATTTAACTATAGCAAGAGCAGGTCCAACCGCTTCAAGAGTGCTTGCAGACTGGGGCGCGGATGTAATACAGGTTAACCCACCCGATAAACCTGGCCAAACCGGAGGAAGCGTCACTGGAAAACGAGATGGATTTGATTTTCAGAATTTACAAAGAAATAAAAGAGGTGTGGCTATCGATTTAAAAAATGCAGATGGCTACGAGCTTTTTCTAGAAATGGCAAAAAAATCAGATGTTATAATTGAAAACTTCAGAGCTGATGTTAAAAATAGGCTAAAAATCGACTATGATACAATAAAAAAGATAAATCCTTCTATAGTCTACGGAAGTATTTCTGGCTTCGGCCAAGATGGGCCTTATAAAGATAGACCTGGACTTGATCAAATTGCACAGGGGATGTCTGGATTGATGTCAATAACAGGAGTCCCAGGACAAGGGCCACTGAGAGTAGGGATACCAATTAATGATTTATGTGCTGGAATGTTTCTGGCCCAAGGGATAATTATTGCTTTATTAAATAGAGAAAATACCGGAAAGGGTCAATGGGTCCACACTTCATTACTAGAGGCAGGAATATTTATGTTAGACTTCCAGGCATCTAAATGGCTACAGGCTGGCCAGGTGCCGGGGCAGGCTGGCAATAATCACCCTACAGGCATACCACAAGGCTGCTTTCAAACATCGGATAAGATGATAAATTTGAGCGCTGTTGGCAACAGACTTTTTTCAAGATTCTGTGATGCAGTTGATCGAAGTGATTTAATAGAAGATAAGAGATTTTGTGATGATGAATCTAGATTAAATAATAGAGATGAACTTAATTCAATTATTAGCGATATATTAATCAAAGACAATTCGGCAAATTGGATAAAAAAATTAAATAATATTGGGGTTCCTTGTGGTCCAGTAAATAATATTCCCCAAATGTTTGATGATGAGCAGGTTAAATTTCTAAAAATGACCCGTGAAGTTCAACATCAGAGACTAGGAAATTTGAAAGTTGTGAGACAACCAATTAATTTTTCAGATTTTGAACAACCAGAAGAATTAGATCCATCGCCAGACCTTGGGCAGCATACAAGGGAGGTATTGCTAGAGTTTGGGCTTGATGATAAAAGAATTAAAGATTTGATTAATAAAGAAGTGATATAAAAAGTTTTAAGATTTAAATTAAGGGCAAATAATGCAACTCAATACAGATAAAATAATCGCAAAAGTAGATGGTGGAATAGGATGGATGATTATAAATAATCCAGAACGAAGGAATGCTATTTCACTTGAAATGCGCGATGCTATGACAAGTGTATTTGAGGAATTCAGTAAAGATTCTAACGTTCGCGTATTAGTAATTAGGGGAAATGGCGGAAAGGCATTTATATCAGGAGCCGATATTTCAGAATTCAATAAATCTAGAAGTAACTTCGAGGCAGAGAAGGTCTATTCAAAGGCATCTGAAAGAATGTCTAAGGCAATGAATGGTTTTGAAAAACCTATAATTGCAATGATTGAAGGCTTCTGCGTTGGAGGTGGTGTCGCAACTGCAATTGCTGCCGACATAAGGATTGCAGCAAAAAGCTCAAATTATTCAATACCAGCAGCGAAATTAGGTTTATCTTATGGCTTTGATAACTTACGGCAGCTGGTTGACCTGGTTGGGCCCGCTAATGCTAAATGGATATTATTTACCTCAGATATGCTTGACGCAAATAAAGCATATGATATGGGATTAATAAATAAAATAACTGATGATAATGACCTAGAGTCAGTTGTCATTGATATAGCAAATAAAATAGTTAACAATGCCCCCCTTACAATCCTCTCGGCTAAGACGACAATAAAACACATAATACGACCAGAGATTAGAGATTTAAAGACTTTGGATGATATGGCAAAAATTTGTTTTGATAGTGAAGACTATAAAGAAGGTAGGGAAGCGTTTATGGAAAAAAGAAAACCAAAATTTATTGGAAAATAATTAGGCAAATGAAATTAAAATGTCAAATAATATAATAATAGATAGTCTGTATAAAAGCTTTGGTTCATTAAAAGCGGTAAATAATGTATCCTTATCTGTCAATCAAGGTGAAATACTTGGATTTATTGGCCCCAATGGCTCCGGCAAATCAACAACAATGAAGATGGCTACAGGTTTTTTAAATCCAGATTCTGGATCTACAACAGTTTGTGGCATTAGCATGGAAAAATTTCCCAAAGAAGCCAAAAAATTTATAGGTTATTTACCAGAAGGTGCTCCGGCATATGGAGAAATGACTACAATCGGTTTCTTAAATTTTATTGCAGATGTTCGGGGTTATAGTGGGAAAGAAAGGCGATTTCAAATTGATAAAGCAGTTGATAGAGCAAGGATAAATCATGTATTAAATCAACAAATTGACACGTTATCAAAAGGGTACAAAAGAAGAGTGGGTCTTGCTCAGGCAATTATGCATGAGCCAAAAATATTAATACTAGATGAGCCTACAGATGGACTCGATCCTAATCAAAAGCACCACGTTAGAGAGTTAATTACTGATATCGCAAAGAATACGGCAATAATTGTTTCAACCCATATACTGGAAGAGGTTGATGCTGTTTGCACAGGTGTTTTATTAATAAATAATGGAAATGTTGTGCTGAGAGGCTTGGCCTCAGAACTAAGATCAAAGGTTGAAAGCCACAATTCTCTTATATTAAAAGCAGATCCTAAAGATGCTGAGGACATAAAAAGATCATTATTAACAGTTTCAAATATAAGCAAGATTGAATTAGCTGATCAAACAGAAAAAAATGTAAACATTTATATTTATCCTAAGGAGAATAAAATTATTCTCACCGAAATTGCTAAAATAATTGCAGACAATAAGCTTCCAATAAAAGACTTGCATCAAAACCACATTGCTTTGGACGAAGCATTCAGGAAGTTAACGCTATAAATTGGTTTTTAATATGATTAATAATATTTATATAATTCTAAAACGTGAAACAAAAGGGTACTTCTCAACGCCCTTGGCTTATATTTTTATATCTATATTTTGTGGCCTTACAGCGGCATTTACATTTTACCTCGGGGCATTTTTGGAGAGGGGGCAAGCAGACTTATTTCCATTTTTTGAAAGTCACCCTTGGTTACTTGTGTTATTGGTTCCCTCAATATCAATGCGTTTGTGGGCTGAAGAAAGAAAGACCGGTTCAATAGAACTACTCATGACTCTACCAATTACCACTTTTGAAGCGGTTGTTGGGAAGTATTTAGCTGCCTGGCTGATGATTGCAGTGGCATTAATGCTTACGGTTCCTATGTGGCTTACGGTTAATATACTCGGTAGCCCTGATAATGGTGTAATTATGTCTAGTTACTTAGGTAGCTGGCTGCTTGCAGGGCAATTTCTTGCTATAGGCTCTGCCTTATCAGCTGTAACAAAGAACCAGGTAATTGCTTTTGTAATAAGCACAGCTGCATGCTTTTTATTTGTGATGAGTGGAGTTGAGACTGTTACAAGAGCAATTGAAGGACTTGTTCCTGAATATGTGATAGCACTATTTAGTTCTATGAGCTCTCTAGATCATTTCTATGAATTTGTAAAAGGTATCATTGATGTCAGAAGTTTATTCTTCTACTTCTCTTCGATAATATTTTGGCTATATCTTAACATGATAATAATTAATATCAAAAAAGCAACTTAAGGCATTGTTATGAATAAAGAAAATAGAAATTTTGATACCTGGATTAGCATTATAAGCGCTATCGTTATAATGATTTGTTTGAATACCTTAGTTAATATGTATTTAAACTCCCAGAGATTAGATTTGACCGAAGAAAAGATGTACACAATTTCTCAGGGCACTCAGGAAACATTAGAAACTATTGACGAAACAATTACAGTAAAACTCTATTTTACGGATAGGTTAGGCGATGGCTATCCTCCTTTTAAATTATTCTTTGATCGTATGAAAACAATGCTAAAACGCTACCAGGAAATATCAGACGGAAAGTTACAGCTCCAAATATACAACCCAGAGCCATTTACTGCAATTGAAGAGCAGGCAATAGCTGATAATATTAGAGGTATACCTATGAATGAGTCTGGTGAATATGGATACTTCGGAATAAGAGCTTATAATTCATCGGGAGATGTTGAGGTAATTCCATTTATGGATATAGAAAGGGAAGAATTCCTTGAATATGACCTAACCTCAAGAATTTTTGCCCTTTCCAAAGAAGAAAAACCAAGTGTTGGCTTTATAACTGGCCTTGGAATTAATGGAGTGCTTGATCAGCAAGGAGGAGCTGTAGCGCCATGGAAAGTTATGGACCAGATAAAAGAGTTTTTTGATTTCGAAACAGTACTAGATTATAATCAGAATAGCGAAGAGCTAACAGCCATCCCAGAGGGCATAGATGCGCTATTTGTCGTTCAGCCTCTTAATTTTTCATATCAAGCATTATATGCTATAGACCAATATGTATTATCTGGAGGTAAGATTTTTCTTGCTATTGATCCTAACACAACTGTTGCCGCAGGCGTTACTTACGATGAGAAATTAGATTTATTACTTGAAAAATGGGGCATTAGCATTAGCCCAGATGTAGTGGCAGGAGATCTGAAGCTTGCGAGACCAGCGCAAGTGGGTGATAGGGGAGAGAGGGTTTATAGTAATTATCTTGCATTGCTAGGAATTACAAAAGATTATATTAACCAGGACG
>CEUZ01277419.1_pt1 | contig 16889 bp, 15 predicted proteins | sample 361511 | NCBI WGS metagenome assembly CEUZ01 (sample SAMEA2622822, study PRJEB7988) | marine metagenome | biome: marine biome (ENVO:00000447); feature: surface water layer (ENVO:00002042); material: "saline water (ENVO:00002010), including plankton (ENVO:xxxxxxxx)" | depth 5 m
GGATATTCTCCAGTAAAATAATGATCTGTAAATTGAGGATAAAGTTTGTTTCTCGGTTTCGAAGATAACGCTTGATAAAGCCCATCCAGACTTAAAAATTTCAATGAATCAGCGCCGATAAACCTGCGCATTTCTTCCAAGCTTTTATTTGCAGCTAACAATTCCTTCTTTGAAGGCATATCAATACCATAAAAATCTGGATATTTAATTTCTGGACTGGCAATTCTTACATGCACTTCTTTTGCTCCCGACTCATAAAGCATCTTAATTATTTTGTGGCAAGTTGTACCTCTAACTAACGAGTCATCTATTAAAACAATAGATTTATTTTTAATCGAAGACATGTTTGCGCTTAATTTTAGTTTTACACCAAAGTTTCTTATATTTTGAGTCGGTTCTATGAAAGTTCTTCCAACATAATGATTTCTTACCAAACCAAGTTCAAAACTCATTTTTTTATTCTGGGCAAAACCTAAGGCAGCTGGGACCCCAGAATCAGGCACTGGTACAACAATATCTCCAATGTTTTCACTTTCCTTAGCTAATTGGTGCCCAAGATTTTTTCTGTATTCATATGCACATTTGCCATTAAGCAGACTATCTGGCCTAGAAAAATATATATACTCAAATGCACACGGTCTACTCTTCTTATTCGGAAACGGCTTGATACTTCGAATATTATTTTTTTCAACAACTATTATTTCACCATTTTCAACTTCCCTGATAAATTTTGCTCCAATTATATCTAAAGCACAAGTTTCAGAGGCTAGAACATATGAATTTTTTATTTTTCCTAGAACCAAAGGTCTTATTCCTAACGGATCCCTTACACCGACAAGTTTTTTATTTGTCATAATTGTAAGAGCGTATCCACCCTGTATTTGAAAAAGTGCATCGATTATCTTATCAACAATTTTTACTCTTTTTGATTTTGCAATTAATTGAACAATAGTTTCTGTATCACTGGTCGTTCTAAAAATTGCACCATCTTTTACAAGACCGTCTCTCAATCGAATTGCATTTGTCAGATTTCCATTATGAGCTATAGTAATTCCACCGCCATGAAGATCAGCAAAAAAAGGTTGTATGTTTCTTAGAGAGGACTCTCCTGCAGTAGAATAACGATTGTGACCTATAGAAAATTTTCCAGGTAATTTTTTTAAGGTATCTTTGTTAGTAAAATTGTCTCCAACCAAACCCTGTCTTTTTTCAGAATGGAAATTTTTCCCATCAAAAGACACTATACCGCATCCTTCCTGACCTCTATGCTGTAATGCATGAAGACCCAAAGCAGTTAGCGCGGATGCATCTTCGATATTATAAATACCAAAAACACCACATTTTTCTTTAACTTTATTCATTTAAATTTTTTCAATTTCTTTCTTTGTATCTTCAATGTCTCTTTTGTTTGGAAATTCTTGAATCAACAGTTTACTTCCTTTTTCAACTATTGGGAAAAAATATGATTTATTCAAAGATATATTCCAATTTTGATGTGGATAAAACCAATTTAGAATGGAAAAAATACAGACAAAAAAAACATAACCCTTAAAAATTCCAAAAAATAAACCGAAAATTTTATCTACTGGGCCCATACCTGTATAAGAAAAAAGACGAGCCAGTGATTTTCCCAAAAGAATTAAGGTAAAAATAGTCAAAACATAAACAAATATTCCTAGGCCAACCCCAGAAATATATTTACTTTTTACAAAGTCAGAAACGTAAGGCTCAATTTTTGGAACCAAAATTATTGTTATAACCAATGCTAAAATCCATTTTAAAAAGGAAAATAGGCTCAAAACGAATCCTTTTGCAAAACATTGGGTTGAAAAATAAATAAGAAAAATAAGAAAGAATATATCAAACAGTAATATGTTCTCTCTTATTAAGGAAATTAGATCACTCATTTCCAAAAGGTTTAATCGTTAAAATCAATCTTGGCAAAAGTGTCAAAACTGAAATCATAGCTAGGAGCATTGCTATTCCTGTAAAAACACCAAAATAAATTGTTGGTATAAAATTAGAAAGAACCAATATAGAAAAACCAAAAATTATTGTTATAGAAGTATTTAGAATTGCAACCCCTACTGTCTCATGGCATTTTTTTAGGGTTTCATTATAATTTTTTATTTTAACGAATTCTTCCCTAAATCTATATATGTAATGAATACTGTTATCTACAGCTATGCCTATTGTAATAGCAGCAATTGTTATAGTCATCATATCTAACGGTATTCCTAACAATCCAATTATACCAAGGATTAAAAAAGCAGCCATAAAGTTAGGCACTACACCAATAAGAGACAAAGTTACATTTCTAAACAAAACTAAGAACATTAAAGTTATGCCTGCCATCACGACTCCAAGAGTCAATATTTGAGATTTAAAGAGACTTTGTAAAAGATTGTTAAATAAAATTAGTACACCTGCTAATTTAAACTCTTCTTTTTTTAAACCCAGTTTTTTTTCTAAATCATGATTGATTTTATTAATCAATTCGTTTCTTCTAAGATCTTCTTTGGAATCCAATACTCTCAAGCTTATTTTTGCCTCATCGTTTTTTATGGAAATATAAGGATCAATTATTTCTTTTTTGATTGAATCAGGTATTTTGGTATACAAAACACCCATTTCTAGAGCTTGTAGTTTTTTTCCATCGTTTAAATCTTCAGCAACTCTTACCATAGAGGCAAAAGATATAACCTTACCTACCGCTTCTAAATTATCTACATAATCGTGTATTTGAGTAATTTTATCTATTTTGTTTCTTGTAAACCAATACTTCTCATCATCTTTCTCTTCGTCCCCCCAATCGTCTTCCAAATCATCATCATCATCTTTTCTTGGAAATTTTACTATTATATCAAGAGGAGTTGTGCCTCCGAGTTCTTCATCAATTAATTTCATACCTTTGTAAATTTCAGTTTCTTTATCAAAATAATTTATAAAACTATTCTCCACCTCAAGCTTTGTTATTCCAATAATACTTACGAAAACAACAAGTACAGCAGAGGTAAAAATAGTTTTAGTATTTTTCTGAGCCACATTACTTAGGAAAGATGTAATTTTTGATTTTTTTTCTTCCCTATGAGTTATGTTTTTACCGCTTAAAATATTCAGAGCCACTGGGAGCAAAGTGAAAGTTACAGACATTGAGACTAATAGACCAACAGTCATCATCCAACCAAAATCTATTATTGGTTTTATCCCACTAAAAATTAAAGACAAAAAGGCGCATATAGTTGTCAGCACAGTGTAAAGTATTGGCCAAAACATTTTTTCAGACGTCCAAAGCAATGCCTCACTGTTTGAAACACTTGGATTTTCTTTTCTAAATTGTAAATATCGTACACTCATATGTATATTCATAGCCATGGTCAAAATTAACATCAGAGCTATGAAATTTGAGGATATAACTGTAACTTTCCAACCAACCAAACCTAAAAACCCAACCATTATAAGAACTGAAAAAAAACAACTGAGCAAAGGAATGAATACCCAGACAATATTTCTAAAGACAAACCAGAGGGTAGCAATAATAAAAAGAAATACTCCTACGCCAAAAACAATTATATCATTTTTGATAAAAGTCATCATGTCGTCAGCAATCATTGGAATTCCACCAAGATGGATTATTGGATATGAGTCAAAAGAATCTTTTTTGACCTCTCCTGGCGCAGGGTGATTATTGATAACTTTTCTTATTTCACTTATGTTTTTATGATTTCTTTTATTGTATAATTTTTTGTATGAATCATACTCTTTTAAAAATAGTTTGTATTTTTTAGAATCATCTTTATTTAATCCTTTTTTGTCTTTTTTATCTAAATAGTAGTTTTTTGTTTGAATTAGCTCGGTTAATTTTTTGTCAGGCTTAATATAAACAATTATTCCGCTGGTTTTTCCATCATCACTTATTACAAAATTTTTATATATTGGGCTATTAATGATCTCGTCAAAACCTCTGTCTAAATCTACATCTCTACCAGATAAAGTTTTGAAGTTTTTTATTCTTTCGGTGATAGGATCGTCATTATTCTTAAGCAATGGTACATCCAAAATAGTTATAACTCTATCAACCCATTTTAAATTCTCTAAAGAATTTTTTAACAGTGTAAGATTTTTAATTGTGTTTTCAGATTTAAAATTATAAGAATCATTTGGTTTGTGTGTGTACGTTAAAACCAAGAAATCCTTAGATCCATACCTTTTATTTATCTCTCTTAAATATTTTAAGTCCGGATCATTTTCTAATAACAAGGTGTCAGACGAAGCATCTAGCTGAAAATCTTTTGAAAAATATCCAAAACTCAATAGTAAAATAACAAGGATTAATAGAGTAGATCTAGGTTTCCGGATTATAGTGTTTTTGTATAAATTAGAAAAGATCACTTTTATGAGATATAGCTTAAAAGTGGGTAATTTAAAATTATTTATTTTTGTCCTGTTTTAGTGGAATCTTTAAACTTGGTATACATACCTTCAAATTCTACCTTGATATTGCCAGTAGGACCATGTCTTTGCTTTCCGATTATTATATCTGCCTCTCCAAGAATCTCATTCAATTTAGATTGCCATTCTGAATATTCTACAGTTCCCATTTTAGGTTCTTTGCTCATTAGGTAGTACTCTTCTCTAAATACAAACATCACAACATCTGCGTCCTGTTCTATAGATCCCGAGTCTCTTAAGTCAGAGAGCTGCGGCCTCTGACCATCTCTTTGTTCTACCGCTCTAGATAGCTGTGATAGGGCAAGCACAGGAACATTAAGCTCTTTGGCCAATGCTTTTAAACCCTGGGTAATCTCAGATATTTCCTGGACTCTTCCGTCATATCTTTTTGATGCAGTTTTCATCAACTGAATGTAATCTACAACTATTAAATTTAAACCAAATAATCTTTTTATTCTTCTTGCCCTATTGGATAATGTAGCAATAGTTATTGCGGGAGTTTCATCAATAACTAGAGGCAATTGATGAATATTTCTTGAGGTTTCAATCAGTCTGTTAAACTCTTCTTCTGTGATTTTTCCTTGTCTTATATCATTTGACTTTATTCTAGACTGTTCAGAAATTATTCTTGTTGATAGTTGTTCTGAGGACATTTCTAAAGAAAAAAAAGCCACAGAAGTTTTTTCATTATTATCCAATATTTTTTTAGCAGCATAATATGCTATATTGGTAGCCAGAGCAGTTTTACCCATTGAAGGTCGGCCAGCGATAATTACCAAATCAGATTTGTGTAGACCACCCAATCTTTCATCTAGATCTTTTAAACCAGTTGGAACACCGACAATTCCTTCGCCGCTTTTCATCGCATTGGTAGCCATCTCAATAGTTTGATCAAGAGCTTGGTCAAATTTTAAAAAAGATTGACTAAAAGTCCCTCTCTCAGCTAAGTCGAACAGCGATTTTTCTGTATCTTGAATTATATCATCTCCACTTTTTTCTGTTTTTTCGTCAACAGCATCTTCCGAAAGATTCTCAGATATTTTAAACAATTCTCTTTTAACAAATTTTTCATGTATAATTTTTGCATAATCAATCGATTGTCTGGTTGAAGACGAAAGCCGAGTTAATTTGACCAAATATTCTGTTCCACCAACTTCAGAGAGGTTTTCGTCTTTTTCAAAAGGTGTTTTCAAAGTAATTGGATTTGCAATCATTCCTTTGTTGTGGAGTCTTTCAATCATATCGTAAATTTTAGAATGAATAGGATCATAAAATTCTTTAGAATTTGTTATATTTGCAACCTCATCAATGATGTCGTTGTTAACCAAAATAGATCCTATTAGAGCCTGCTCAGCCTCAATATTTGAAGGCAACTTTTTTTCCTGTGTAAACTTATTTATTCTGAGACTTTCCATTTATTGAAATATTTTATCTCAGCATGTGTTTTTTTTAAAAATAAAAGTTATTAACTTTTTTGTAGGGCTGTGGAAAAGATGTTCTTATTTATTTTCTTTCTTTTCAACTACAACATGCAATTCGGCTATAACTTCAGAATGCAAATTAACAACAATAGGGTACGCACCTGCTTTTTTGATTTCTTTCTTTAGATCTATTTGAGACGGATGGATTGTTTCTTTAAACTTTTCGAAAAAATACACTGAAATTTCTTTAGGTTTTATATGCGCAAAAAGGTCGCCATTTTCTTTTGTTTCTTTTTTAAAAATTAATTTTTTATTTTTTATTTTTTCTAATATTTTTTTAGCTTGGTTTTTCTTTTCGGCATTTTTTTTACTGATTTCCTCTTTCTTTTTATTGAATATAATTTTATTTTCTTCATCAGCTCTTAAGGCTTTGCCTGTTTTTAACAAAAAGTTCCTTCCATAACCATCTCTAACCTTGACTACTTCACCCATCTTTCCCAAACTTCTTATATTTTCTAATAATATTACATCCATTTAAACAAGCCCCAAAAATTGTGCTCTCTTAATTGCCAAAGACAACCTTCTTTGTTTGTTTTGACTCACGGAAGTAATTCGTGAGGGTAAAATTTTTCCAGTATCCGAAATATATCTTTTTAAAAGTTTTAAATTTTTATAATCAATCTCAGGAGCCCCTTTGGCAGATAAAGGACAACTTCTTCTGAATTTAAAATCAGGTTTTTTGAACAAACTGAGCTTGTTCTGACTGCCAAATTTTTCACCCTTTTTTTTCCTTTTGTCTCTTCTCATTAATCTTTTTTGTTTTCCTCAAAATAATTTTTATTTAGATCTATTTTTTTATATTTTACAGTTAAATATCGTATTATTTTACTCTCAATTGAAAGTTTTTTTTCAATATCATTAACAACTTTACTGTCTGACTCGAATTTAAAGTGAACAAACATACCTTTTCTATTATTTTTTATTTTACGAGGAAGGTTTAACAGACCCCATTTTTCAGTTTTTAGCAATTTACCAGATTTTGAAATTATGTTTGTACACGAATCAATTATGTTATTAACATCCTTGTCAGAGATGTCCTGTTTCCCAACAAATGTGTGCTCGTAAAAACTCATTTTAGATATTTTTTTTTTAAGTTGGGACTTATACTATTTAAATATTGTTTATACAATAGTAATAATAAAGGGAAATTGATAAAATTAAAATGAAAGCACTATTATTTCCTGGCCAAGGATCACAATTTGTAGGGATGGGCAAAGACCTTTTTAGTAGTTTTGATTTAGTTAAAAAAATTTTCAAAGAAGCAGATGAGAAATTAAATTATAACCTTTCTAAGATTGTTCTCGAAGGTCCCGAGAATGAATTAAAATTAACAAAAAATACTCAGCCAGCTATTTTAACTATTAGCCACTCAATTTTTAAATTAATCAAGGAAGAGTTTAATATTGAAATCAAAGATGTAAAATATTTTGCAGGACATTCACTTGGGGAATATAGTGCACTTGTTTCTTCTGATTCATTAAATTTTTTAGATGCAATATACCTTTTGCACGAAAGAGGTAAATCTATGCAAGAAGCTGTTCCACAAGGAACAGGTTCTATGTTAGCAGTAATGGGCATGAAACTAGATGAATTGGAAAAACTTGCTCAACGGCTAAGCAGTGATTTTGGCATATGCGAAATAGCAAACGATAATTCAGAAGGTCAAGTTATTTTAAGCGGACATGCAAAAGCAATTAATGAAATTAGCAAAATTCTAAAAACTATGAAAAAAAGATCAATCTCGTTACCAGTAAGCGCTCCATTTCACTGTTCCTTAATGAAAGCTTCTGCAGAGAAAATGGATGGAAAAATAAAAAATACCTCCTTTAAAAATCCCCAAACAAGTTTGGTTAGCAATGTTACAGCTAGAGAAGTAAACGATTCAGAGGAAATTAAAAATCTATTAGTTAAACAAATTGTTTCCAAGGTAAGATGGCGAGAAAGTGTGTTATATATGATAGAGAACGGAGTAAATGAATTTATTGAAATTGGACCTGGAAAAGTGCTATCTGGACTTGTAAAAAGAATTAATGACAAAGTTTCGTCTAAAAGTGTAAATACAATAGAGGAAATCAAAAGCCTTAAATGATTGATTTTAAAAATAAAAAAATTTTGATAACAGGCGCTACAGGGGGAATTGGCGGAGCACTTGTAAAAAAGTTTGTTTCACTTGGGGGAACTGTTCTTGGTACCGGAACAAAATCTGAAAAGTTAGACCTGTTAAAAAAAAACCACCCAACCATTAAAGTCAAAAAGTTTAATATATCCGAACATCTAGCAATTGAAGAATTTATTGATTCTGCCGCATCGGAATTAGGCGGGATAGATATTCTAGTTAATAATGCAGGAGTTAATGTAGACAATTTGTCTTTGAGAATGAAAGATGAAGATTGGAAAAAGGTAATAGACATAAACTTAACATCTACTTTTTTATTATCCAAGTACGCTATTAAAATAATGTTAAAAAACAAATTTGGTAGAGTGGTAAACATTACATCGATAGTAGGACACACAGGGAATCTTGGCCAAGCAAATTATTCAGCTTCCAAGGCAGGCATAATTGGAATGTCAAAAAGTTTAGCTATTGAATACGCAAAAAAAAATATAACAGTTAATTGTGTTTCCCCGGGATTTATAGTGTCAGACATGACCATGAATATAGCAGAAAAGGTTAAGTTGTTTTTAACATCAAGAATTCCTATGGGAAAACTTGGTACAGGAGAGGACGTGTCAAATTGTGTTGCCTTTTTGTCTTCGGATTCTGCATCTTACGTTACGGGAGAAACAATTCATGTTAATGGCGGAATGTATATGTCTTGACAAAGAAAAAAAATTCTTTAATAACAATTTTAAAACATTCTTAAGGAAAATTATTAAATGACAAAAAATGTAAGCGCTACAGTTAAAAAAATCGTTGCAGACCATCTAGGCATTGAGGAGCAGAAGGTAACCAATGAATCTAGCTTTATCGACGATCTTGGAGCAGACAGCTTAGATACAGTCGAGCTAGTTATGGCCTTCGAGGAAGAGTTTGGATCGGAGATTTCAGACAGCGAAGCAGAGAAGATTTTAACTGTTGGAGATGCTATAAAGTTTATTGAGAGCAAAAGTAACTAAGAATTACTTTATAGTTAATGCAGAATAGTACTAAGCCTCTCATGCTTGTTCTGTCCTCGCCTTCTGGGGCCGGAAAAACCACATTAACGAAAAAAATTCAAGAATCAGATAATTCTTTTCAAGTTTCAATTTCTCACACAACAAGAAAGGCCCGCCCCAACGAGGTCGATGGTGTAGACTATCACTTTGTTAGTAGAGAAAAATTTAAGCAATTGATAGATCAAAAAGCTTTTTACGAATATGCAAAAATTTTTGATAATTATTATGGAACCTCAAAATCTTCAATAAACAAAATCACAGGAGATGGAAAAAATGTTTTATTTGATATTGATTGGCAAGGCGCAGAACAGCTTAGTAATTATAAAGAACTAAATATATTAAAAATTTTTATACTTCCTCCGAATATAGAGGAGCTAAAAAAAAGATTGGTATCAAGAAACCAAGATGACGCAGAGGCTATCGAAAAAAGACTTAGCGCTTACTCTAGGGACTTAATCCATTCAAAAAATTACGACCACGTTATAGTTAACGACAAAGTTGAAATCTGTTTTAAAGAAATAAAGGCAATTATTTCAAGCCGGATGAAAGACAAGAACTAACTCTTTTTATATTCTTCATAAAGCTCTGTCATTTTGTAGTAAGTTTCACAGGTCAGCTCCGATGGTCTAGATGTAAGGTTTATTTTTAATTTTTCTGCTACTTTTAGATGGTCGTTAAAGAGTTTTACAAAAGCTTTGTTTATCATCTTTCTTTTGTTAGAAAAAAAAGTTTGGGTGATTTTTTCAAGATTTTCAATTTTAGATATTCTAAAGTTTATTTTTTCTTTAGGCTTAAAAACAATTATTTTAGAATCAATTTTTGGAATGGGAAAAAAGCATTTTTTTGAAATCTTAAAATGCTCAACCACGTCTAATCTTAAGTTGGTCAAAATAGTTATTCTTCCAAAGTTACTAGTATTAGGTCTTGCCAGAATTCTATCAGCGACTTCATTTTGAAACATAAATATTATTTTTTTATAAAAAGGAGGCCATGAATTTACTTTAATAAATTTTGCCAAAATCTGTGTTGAAATATTGTAAGGAAGGTTTCCAAAAACTATAACCTCTCGGTTTTCATAATTGTTTAAATTATATTTAAGTATATCAGCGTTTAGTATTTTATAATTTTTTATAGACCCATATTTTTCCTTTAAGATTTTGCAAAACCTTATATCTTTTTCTATCAAAAATACTGACTTTGGTTTTTTATTATTAACAACACCTGTTAAATTGCCAGATCCAGGACCTATTTCAAAAACTCTTTTGTCTGCCAAATGTTCTAGATTAACGATTTTATTAATAATGTTTTTGTCTGTTAAGAAATTTTGACCTAAAGATTTTTTAAATTTTAGCATTAATTTTTTTAAAAAAATTTATAGAATCAATAAAACTTTTTGGATTAGCCATATTTTTTTTAATAATGTCTTTTCCAATTCCGTGATCTGGAGATATTCTTAAAAAGGGAAGACCTACAGTAATATTTATTGCATTAAATTTAAATATTGCTTTAAAGGGAGTCAATACTTGGTCATGATACATTCCGACCAAAATATTAAAACCTCTTTTTTTGTAGTCTAAAAACGCAGTATCAGGAGAAATTGGTCCTTCAACTAATATTCTTTTTTTTCTTAAATAATTTATAGCGGGTATAATAATTTTTTTTTCTTCCGATTTGCTTCTTAGCTCATCGTTATGAGGGTTGAGGCCTAAAATTCCAATTTTAGGTTTGGTTCTCAATTCTTTTCTAAAGAAATTGTTAATAGTAATTACTTTATTTGCTATTTTCCTTTTAGAAATATTTTTTGAGACTTTATTTAGATTAATATGAGTAGTAATAGGTGATACAGATAAAGAATTGTTATAAATAAGCATTGCTTCTCTTCCCAAAACACTTTTTTTTTTGGCCAGGAATTCCGTAATTCCATTAAAACTTTTTTCAGAAGAGAAATCTTTTTTATTAATAGCGCAGTTTATTAAACCAAAAATTTTTTTTTCACGAATCAAATCAAGAGCTATTTCAAAGGAACTTCTAATATATTTTTTCTTCTTCTGTACCGAAACATTGAATGGATCCTTAAATTTTAAAGGAACATCGTAAATGTATAAATTTTTTTTAAAATTTTGATTTCCAACCTTGTTAATTTTTTTTAATTCAGTTTTATATCCCATTTTTAAAAATTGTTTTTTTAGCAAAATAAAATTTCCAATAATAAAAATATTCAAGTTTCGAAAACTCTTTTTTTTTCTCCATGCTTTAGCTATTATTTCCGAATTAATACTATTTGGATCTCCGCTTATTATTCCGATTATTTTTTTCATAAAAATTTTACCTTGATTCTTCTTTCAAGATTTGAGTAGTGTGAATTTGAAAACATTTCTAGTTTCTTCATTTTTTCTCTTCTGACCACATTTTTTTTAATAGTTTCCAGATCCGTTGAGATATTTTTTTCATCATTTTTTTTGATGAAGATTACTGTATCATCAATCAATATAGGTTTTCCAATTTCTCCATTTTTCAAATTTTTAATATTTTCATAAATTTTTTTTGATAGTTTGTTTTCTTTTATCCACCCTATATTTCCCCCATCCTTTGCAGAATTGGAAATGCTCAAGTCTCTAGCTGCACCTTCAAAGCCCCTTTCTTTTATTTTTGAGAGCACTCTGTTTGTTGTGACTTCCAATCCTTCAGCTGATAGGTTTACCTGAATTTCCGAAAGAAGAAGAGATTTATCTGCTCCCAACCTCTCTACCTCAGCATTTATTTTATCTTCAATCTCAATGGTATTTAGTGCAATTTTATTTTTGTATAATTTAAAAATTGCAGTGTTCCATTTCAAATCAACTTCAAAACCTTCTACGATATCATCATATTTAAGGTTTTTTTGTTTAAGAAAAACTTTTAGTCCTTCTTTATCTAAGCCTAGATTTTTAGCAATATTAGAAATTTGGTTATCCAAATCTTTTGGATTATATTCTGTTATTTTTAGTCTTTCGACTTCATTTTTTTTTATTGCTCTTTTTACCAAAGTTTGTATGGCTAGGCTTTTAATCTGTTCTTTATTCTCTTCATTAATATTAGTTTTTGATAAAACTGTTATAAATTTAATCTCATTAATTAAATCTAAACGAGTGATCGGATAATTTCCTACAGTTATGATAATAGAATTATTTGTTTCAGCAACTAATCTTTCTGTACTTAGAAATAAAAAAAAAATAATTAATAATTTTTTCTTCATCTGTCTACAGTAGGAAGAGATACGTTGCCAAAAGGGAACAATGAAACATTAAACATTAAGGTGTCAGATGATTCTACATCACGATCTGTGTAAAACTCTCTTCTATAAACTAATCCTGCCTTCAGACAATCATTTATATAATTATATGCTAAATTATAGAATTCGGTAGAATCGGTTTCTAAATTCTTTTTTAAATCAAAGCTTAGATTGTTTGACTTATTAATTTCTAATTTAACATCTGACTTGAAATAAGAGTTGCTACCAATATGGTTGTTTTCTTCAAGATATCCTAAATTAAATTTTGCATTACCCAAAAGAAAGCTAGCTTTCAAATCGTTATAATTAATTTCATTAAGGTTTTGATCTACAGAAAATTCATTGTTTAAAGAAAAATTTTCACTAAATTTAATTGAAGCTTTTCCAACTAAATCAGAGACTTTTTGATCAAGAGAGCTTCTAGATGGCATATCGAAATTTTCTTCGAAGTTATATATCTGCCCTATGTATAAGGAATAGTTTTCGTTACCAGCTTTGTTGTTATGAAAATCTAGATTTGAAAATTCTAAACCTACAGCAGCACTTGTGCCGCTTTCAACTACATCTAATTGTGAATTTTTGTTTAGAGCAAAAAGATTTGAATAGCTTAATTTTAAACCACTATCATGTATATTTCTCATGTGACCAGGCGCATGCCTAAGAGATATTTTGGGAGTAAGGAAGTTTATTCTATTTTTATTTAGATCCTTTTTAAACATAGGCAAGCTAGTATTATATGCCAGCGCTCCATATGTTTCCGCATTGAACTCTTCGTTTTTATAATTTTCTGTGTTTTCTGCCTCATAAGTTACTACCTTTAACAATCCTTCAAGATTGGTTTGGATTCCACCGATACTACTGAACGATCTTGATTTCCACCCAATATCGTTTACCAAAAATTTTGTGGTTTGATTTACTTTATAATTTTTTGCTATGGCACTGGTGTAAAGATCAATAATTCCTATTTTTTCATCACTTATCAAGTTACGTTCGTAAACTAAGTTTGGAATAATATATTCGTATTTTGATCTGTCAGTTTTATCCATGTCTTCATAAGCAGATGCCATTAAGCCAAAATATTCTTCATTGTTTTGATATTGGTATTTTAATTCGTTTTTTAAAATATGCTTGTTACTTTCGGCAAGTTGACTGTTTACATCATGTACTTTTAAATAAGTATCATTAGATACATGTTCTAAATTAATCTCTAAATTACTATATGAGTTTTCTTTTTCAGAAAAATTATGTTTAAAGTTTGCAAAAATATGATTTCTAGAACCCGAAGTCTTTTTATCATTAGTTTCCTTGTATCCTTTAGTGTAGCTAGAATCTAAAATTAAAAATGAGTTTTTAAATGCTTGCCTATACTCATTTTTAATTAAAATATTTTCAGCAGTATAAATTTTTGGCGTGATAGTCATGTCTTTGTCTTCTGATATTGCCCAAAAGTAAGGAATTGAAGTTGAAAAACCCACTGTAGAGTTGTTAGCAAATTGTGGCATTAAAAAACCTGATTGTCTTTTTACCGTTGGGTCTGGATGAAAAAATTTTGGAAAGTAAAAAATTGGAAAATCGTATATTTTTAAAAGTGCATTGTCATAATAAATAGTTTTTTCTGCCGAATTGTGTTTTATTTCTTTAGCTCTTATCATCCAAGGAGGACATTTATCCTCTTCTCGATCTTTACATGTTGTGAATACAGCTTTATTGAAAGTCGTATAATCTTCGCTTATGGTTGCTGAGTTTGCAAAAAACCTTGGTTCATTTCTCGGGTCATGCTTAAAGCTTCCGTCATTTAAAAATGCCCGTATATCACTTCCAACTATTTTTCTTTTCTTTTCGTCTATATAAATTTCCGAGAAATAATATGTATTATTTTTTCTATCAATTATTTTTATTTCTCCAGAAGAAAGAAACATATTTTTATCAACAATATAGTTAAACATGTTAACAAAAATTTTGTTTCCATCGATATCGACAATCTCTGTTTTATCATTTGAAGATACTATCTTCTTAATGTTATCGTAGATGATATTTTCTCCTTTAATCTTAAATTTTTCAGAGGTCAGCATTTCAGTTTTTCCAAAAGTATTTAATAATTGTTTTGCTTTGTCGTATTTGATTTTTTCAGCACTGATTATATTATTTTCATCATCAGTTACTTCAACATTGCCATCTGCAGAAATTATTTGGTTTGATTTTTCAACCTCGATAGTTTTAGCATTTATGTCTAAATCTTTACCAAGTAAAGATTGAGAAAAGAAAAAAGAAAAAAATATAATTAAGCCTACAAAAAATTTATTTGTCATATATCTGCAGCACTCCAATCGAACAAAATATACTTAATATTATCACAGGTGCCCATACGGAAACCAATAAAGGAATTTTCTCAGTAACGCCTAATGCATTAGAAAAGTTACTTAGAAAGAAAATTATTACACAAGCTACTATAGAGAGTAAGATATAGTAGGTATTTTGCCTTCTTTCATTGTCATTTAAAGTAAATATACCCGCGAGAAGCACCATAAGCACAAGGAAAAATGGCAGAGATAGGTAAAAATGTTTTTTTTCCTTTAAAAGAGAAGGGTTGTAACCTTTTTTAATAAGTTCATCAGTATTCCTTATTAATTTATATAACGAGATAGTATCCAAGTTTGAATAAATGGAATTTAATTTTTCCTTATCATAATTAGAATCTATAACTAAAGTTTCAAAATTTTCCTTAGTATTCTTATCACCGAAACTGTACTTTGTGACATTCTTAGCTATCCACTTAGAGCTAGAAACATTAGATGTTTTTGCATTGATTCGCTCAAAGAGAACTTTGTTTTGATCAAATTTGTAAATCGAGACATCAATTAATGTATCAAATTCCAAACCATTAGCCTGTATTATATGTGTTGAGTTGCCAACTCTCTCTTTTATCCATATTCCGTTAGACGTAATTGAAGCTAGATGATTTTTGTATACATCATACTTACCTTTTATATCCACATAAGATTTTACAATCGCAGACGTTATAGGATTAATAGCGAATAGTGTAAATGCTCCCAAAAAGAATGCTGTAATAGCAAATATAAATAAAAACTTCATATTCGAATAGCCTAAAATTTTAATAGAGAGAAGGTCTCTGTTGTGTTTTAGCTTTATAAAAAGAACCATTGAAGACAAGAAAATAATAAAAGGAAGTGTATTAACTAACATACTAGGAATAACCATGAAGGATAAAGCAATAGGAATTGAAATGTTAACATCAAACTTTCTAAAGAAATTTATTTCTTCAAAAAGGTTCATGATTAAACCTAAAGCAATGAATACCAAAACCACTTTAAAAAAACTTTTTAGAAATTCATTTACAAGATACTTATTAAGTACAAAGTTTCTTATTATCATTATGATCTCCTTAAATTTTCCGATGAAAATTTTCTTAAAATCTCTAAGTATAAAATTGGTATAAAAATCACAGGAAACAAAAAATATAATAGAGCGTAATAAAAAGACAGCCCTGAATATCTTACTAAAATTTCAGCAATTACTAATGTTGCAAAAGATAAACCTCCATAAATATACTTATACAAATTACCAAATTTGCTTTCTTCTCTATTTATTAAAAGGAAAGAGCACAGGAGAGCAACAAAGGGTACGTAAAAAGGCATTCCAAATCTTCTATTTATTTCCGCTAATACTTCAATCTTTTCTTCAGAAGGACAGTTTAATAGTTTTTTTTCATCTTCAACTTTTAACAAGCACTCTATCAAAGTTTTTGAATTTGTTTCTTGTACTTTAGCTTTTATTATAGATTTTGTTTTCATCCCAGAAAGATTTAATCTAGTTTTTTTAAAATCTATTACTTTTATCTTTCCATCTTTGTTCTCAGAGTGCATGGTTCCGTCTTCTAAAATCAAGGGACTATCAACTGTATCAACAAGTTTAGCTTTTTTCGCAAAAATTGTGAGATTTGAAATATTTTTATCGCTATCCAAACCTCTTAAAACTTTACCATCATCTCTAATAAAAATATTTTTTAAAACACCGTTTTCATTTTTTTCTTCTGCAAAAACAGTAAGACCTTCTACCGTATCATTAAATTGATTGGTTTTTATCGTACCAGCAACAAAATTTATATTTGATGATTTTATTAAGCTTCTCGATTCATTCAAAAGAATAGGATTTATAATACATGCTAAAAATAATTGTAAAAGCGTAACTATGATAGAAACTTTAAAAAAAAAATTGATTATTTTAATTTTGCTTAAACCAGAAGTCCAAAGAGTCATTAATTCATTATCGCTATCAAGTTTCTCTATAGTGATAATTAAAGATATCAAGAACGACAGAGGTATAAATTTGGTTAAAATCTTTACTACATTTAAAAGAGAGTATTTTAAATAAAGATCAACGGAATGGCCATCTTCAACTATAAGATCCAAGAAATTTACAGATTGAACCGCCCACACTATTGCAGACAGGGCAAATAATACAATTAAAAAATGCTTGCTTAATTCTGAAAAAAAGTGTCTATAAATTTT